>Ga0325411_1004278_pt1 | contig 16058 bp, 8 predicted proteins | sample PopdelMetagenome_13_FD_206181 | JGI IMG/M metagenome (GOLD analysis project Ga0325411, IMG submission 206181) | Populus deltoides microbial communities from Bellville, Georgia, United States - Xylem-PdIQD-R4 | ecosystem: Host-associated > Plants > Phyllosphere > Stem > Wood/Secondary xylem...
TCCCTTTAAAAATCCAAAATCAAAAAATAAAATTCCAATTTCAGGATTAATTTTTTGTGGCTGTTCTTACAGCTCTGCCATTGCTCGAGTTTTGCTTTATTAGGAGCTGGGGGAATTTCATAGGTTGAATGTTGACTTGCGCGTGGAAACTTCGTTATCTGAGGTGTTTTTTTAAAGGACAGTTACAGCTGCCACGCAAAACTTATCAAGAGGCTAGAAGCAGCTCTCGTCAGGCACACGCACCAATCCATGTGCACATTACACAGTACTTACTGCTATGGTGCTCCGATTGGCTGGCCTGTGTATTAGGCCCATACTGCTTAAAACTTGTTGGTTGCCTGTAGGCCATCAGGGTGCCCATCTTATATATAGCTTTTTTATTTTTTTATTTCTTTTAGCTATGTAGTGTGTATCAGGTTTTTTTTTTTTATTTAGTGTTAGGAGTTTAGATAGCGTTTGGAATTTGTGTTTTTAAAAAATTTAATTTTTTTTTAAAATTTAATATATTTTATATGTTTTGGATCGTTTTGATGTGTTGATGTTAAAAATAATTTTTAAAAAATAAAGAAATATCATTAATATATATTTCAGCACAAAAAATTATTTGAAAAATAACCACAATCACACCAAAAAATAATTTATTAATGGGGACACCACCACCTCGCCAAACCGCCATAAAAGAGAACCATCCCTGCACCTATGAGAGTGCCAAGCTCTTATTTGAACACCGGAATTGAAAATAAACGAGAATGAACAGAGGGACCACTTGAAGTAAGGGTTAGTTCGGTAATAAAAAGTTTATTTGTATTGTCTTTTATCTATTCTTATGAATGAAGTAAATTGGTTTTCATCTAAAAAAAAAATCTAGAATCACTGCACATCTCCAATTGGAGAGCCAAAAAATAAACGTGGCGGCGATGCATGTATCTCTAGATTCGGCGGAGCAAGCCTGCCGATGGGGGGGTTTCGAGAATGGAAAACGACCGGGAAGGGGCAATTGAATCCAGCCGTGCACCGCAATAAGATCAACACTATTAATGTCTTTTATGAAGATTAAAAGAGGGCACGGGCATGCTTCAATGAGAATAATGGCAAGCACTAAATGAAAAGAGAACCCCAGTTCCCTTTAAGAAACTTAACCGGAGCACCTTCTCATGTCCTTTTGAAGCAACCTAATGGATTTTTTATTTTATCAGACATCTCTCACCAAACAGGCAATTGGCTCATCAACTCACTTGCTGCTGTATTCAGTTCATATTACTTGCTCGGCAGCGTTTTGCACATGTAGAGGCCAAGATATTAGAGTTACAAAAAAAAATTTAATTTCATACATTTTTAAATGAGAATCATTTTAAAAAATAATTGCAGGAAAATTATAAAAATACCCAAAAAAAATTGTTTTGGAAAAAAAAAAAAGAAGACCACGCTGCATAAACAAACGACTCCAAGTTAAAACGGCCAAATTTTATAACTACAAGGAATATTCTTCTCTGCAATCAAATTGACTTGCACCACTTGAATCTCGGCTGCTATAATTTTTCTTTCTACAGCCCAATGGCAACAATAATGAGCCCATGTTACTGAATTCCTCCATCACTTTCTTTCGGAAGAAAATCTAATCCTAGTGACTGCACTTCAAAGGGTGGTCATTTTCAATTTGTTTTCTTTTCTTCACCAATTTCATCTTCTTAAAACTGGGAGTTTCTGTCGCCTTGGCAAATGGATAGAAAATGACAATAGCATGAACATGGCTAATGGGAGGGGAACGGCGTGATGATCCAATTGGGCCCGATTGTAAGGTTGGTTATGGGTTTTCAAGGATATGGCAACCAGTAGGCATACCATTGTTGCTTGTAGTGCCTTTTTCATCGTGCAATTGTCTGGGAAATGCAAACATGGCACATGAATCTGTAAGAGGGAAAGGATGGTCCCCTAGTACAAATTAACCCTGACAAGAAATTAGCCCCTGCAAAAATTGAAAATTTGAGCGGCCATGGATATTGGTTTTGTGGGCTTTTCTCATTTATTGGTGTGGAAGAGGGACACATGCTGGATCGGAAATTGGTCAGGGTTCTGATGTAAACCTCAACTCTGCTGGATGGGAAAGTGGTTAGGGTTCTGATGTACACCTCAACTCTGCAATACGTAACCTTTACCTTATATTTTATGGAAGGACCATGAAAAGGGCCAAGTTTTGATATTAAAATTTGTCAGCTAATGTTCTGAAAATGACTCATCACTAGATCCCCAATATTTCAATTGCCCTCTCCCCTTACTAACACATCGAATTAGGTCCCCCCCTTTTTGTAAATTCTAATCTTTTTTCATGATAAATTAACCGTCCGCATGGTAGAAAACTTACTCTTCTCTTGAAGATGGACAATCTGATCCTCTTTCATGAAACAAAATTTCGTCTGATATTTAAAAATATAATTTACTTATGAAGTCCCTAACAAATATAAACTTATCAATTTAAATATTTTCCTCTACTTTCTTACAAGGAAAAGATCTTGCCCCCCCATTTCAGGATGCTAGATTCCTCCTTGCTTCATTACGTTTGAATGCATAACTCACCCTTTCAAAGCCGTAGAGAGAAAAAATTATGAGGGTGGTTGCATGCATGATGGAGAAGATATGAATGGGATTAATAAAATCTCTCTCTCTCTCTCTTTTATACGGGGAATTAATATATTTCAACGATGCCCTAAGTAGTTTCTAGTAAATATTGTCTTCAATCACCGATTGCACATTTACTTGCCTTCTTATGTTAGGAAGTTGAGAGAGAGAGAGAGAGAGATACATACTTACTTTTGGCCGTTGGTTTAGGCAGCTTTTGTATCTATTTAGAGCGTGTTTGACAGTGTGGTTGTGGGTGCTTTTCAAATAACTTTTCGTGCCAAAATACATGCTAATGATGTTTTTTTATTTTTTAAAAATTATTTTTGACATCAGCACATCAAAACGATCCAAAATATACAAACTATATTCAATTTTATTAAAAAAAAATTCAAAATTTTTAGAAACACAGCCGCAGCCACGTTCCCAAACATAGTTTTAGTTTAAAATCATAGCTTCAAGAATAATTAACACTTGGATAAGACGAAATAAACATATGACTTGCAGGCTATCAATGTTAATATTGCTAGCGATATTAGACCCACGGGAATGGACTTAATTCCCACCGAATTAATTAATTGAAAGTTTTGTGAGTCATAAACTAATGCTTTCTTATCATTCACATCCCTTTTCAGCTACTGCACAATTGTGTGGTAAATTATGTCCAGTATACAAAAATTTAGTGGAATTGATAGTGTCATGGAAGAAACATGCACACTGCTTGTATAGATTCAAAGTTTGAAAGCGGTAGACCAGCAGCCACTGCTGATTCCTGCGCGCGCATATTTTCCATCTTCGTGATAGGATCCACGCCGAAAACCTGGATACCAGCATCACTGGCATGGTATTTGAGGTTAGGACCAGTGCCTATGAATTCTTGGCCTTTCCTCTTAAATTAGTAAAAAGCTGTGACTTATAAACTGCAACCTTAGCCCAAAAAGAAAAAAGAAAGAGAGAGAGAGAATATATCATCAAATAGAGGCCTGAATATATAATCCCTACAACAAAAATTGTTTTAACAGGCAAGAGTAGCACTAACCTCTGCTTCATAGGCTCCCGTGACAGAATTCAATACAGTTCCATAAAATTCCTCCTACCAAACCAATCTCGTCCCTAATGAGGCTACCGAAAACCTCTCAAAGATTATGGTTTTCCCACAACTGCTATAGACATTTAGTTGTACAAAATATATAGGTTTGAGTTACAGAAAGAACATAACTTGCCTTAGGATTTAAGGCTATCTATATAGCTTAGGATGGTTAATGTGCTTGTCTCCTCTGACTACTCAATGATAGAGACTAATAAAATGACAATGAGTTGCTGCAAAAGTTGCCCCAATTCTGGGTTTTGCGGGCTATACAATGATTGAACCAATCTCCAAGGGACATGTGACCAAGGAGCGTGCATAATACATGTATAGTTTATCCTGGGTAAATCAAATTTGACCAGGAGTGGTGCATGCTGGTGTAGCAAATGGTTTCAAATGTATCAGCCTCATTCAGCTTTAGTTTGTCTATGAGATCTCAGTGAGTGTTCTACATGAGGTGCTGTTATATTGGGCCATATGGACACCTCAAATTAGTATAATGAATGTTTCGAACTTATTGGGCATCAAAGTTCCTAGAGGTCTAAATCAACAACATGGATTCTACAAAAGCATTGGACCAAGTGATACACCCAGGTCTACATGAAAAACCAAATGGATGCTAACTTTAATTGAATCTTGGATGCTTGGGTGAGCTTTATAGCCTATCATGGCTTTGAATATGTATCTCTCATTAACCTAAGCATTGGTATATGGATCTTGTTAAGAGGGTGTATATTCAGACCCATCAGCAAGGTGAACTCTACTTTTTTTTTTCTATTAGAAAAAAGAGGCTCGAACAAGAGACTCTTAAAAGAGGTCTATTTAACACCGTAAATATATCATGTTACAATACTGAAATTTCTCACACAACTAAATCAACAATGACAGCAGTCTCAATTATGCCCGCTAGCTCGGGGTTGGTTAACCAAAACAGTCATTAACATATTTAAAATGGTTAATTTCTACTTCTATTGGCAAATATTACAGTCGAAGTCTGATATTGTAACTGGGTTCACAGAGTGTGTTACATTATTGAGTTTGCGGAGCTCAAGTTTTCAGCTGCGAAGTTAGATTTTGACAGGACAAGACTACGTAACAAGGAAACAGAACTGAAAGTAAATTTACATCAAAGGCTTTGATATCTTTTTAAGCACCATTCAATCGTGTATGCTTTTGGAGTAAATTAAGATAGGCAAACCTTATAATCAGGCTGTAATTTATCAGAAGCGATGGAAGGACTCATAGGAAATAATGCAGTTGATGCTGCTTCAAGAAAATGCCTTCTCCTGCATGAGCAAAATCTGCTGCTGGCACGTAATAGCTCCTCGTTGTCCCCCCCCCCCGGATCTTCCTGAGCTGTCTGGTGGATTGGAGTGCCTGGTTCCAGAATTCAAAAGGGGTGTGATTGTGGGAGTTTGAAGTTTTATGAGAAGAGCTGCTGCAGGAAGTGGTCAAGCTGAAGGTAAAAAGCGAGGACCCAACGATCATCTTAATGGGGGTTATAGTTAGTTTGTCTCGGTAATGTCGTATAAGAACTTTAACATAAAAAATAAAATTGCTGTTATCATGACACCAATGAAAGATATTTCATACCATTGTGCCACTAATCTTTCACGACCCAGAGCTGTTCCTTTGAAAGGATATGGATCACTTGATCTTTAGATCCCTACTAGATATGTCCGCGCTACGCTCAGGGCTGGATATATATATATTTTTTTGTATAAAATAAAAAATATGATCTAAGTATTGTAAATGTATTTTAAAGAATAAAAACAAAATTTATAACTAGGATTATAGACCCGGTTAGAATAATATAAATTGGTTTTATTGTAAAAAAATACAATCTAGTATTGTTAGCATATTTTAAAAAATAAAAACAAAATTAGCAACACGGGTTATAAACCCAACTAGATCAATATGAATTGGTATTAAATTTTAATTATATAACAAAAAAACAACAACAACAAATAGAGTATGTAAAAAAAATTGCCCACAATAACCTAATTTTTTTATTCCAAAAAACATGAAATATTATGCAAATCAATTTTTAGCTAATTAAATACGAATTGATGAAATGGAGTAAAAAGAAGATAAAAAAACTTAGCCCAAGTTTATCCAAATTGGCATGATAAACTTGTAACCCGAGTAATAAAGACCAAGCCGGTACGAGCAACCCTATGGTCCAGGTAATGAGACACAAAACCCTTTTTTTTTAAAAAAAAAGAAACTAATGTCGAATAATAAAGTAAAAAAAAATAGATGTCAATTAGTGCTGACTTCTTAAACAAGTGGCTTGAGTTATTAGACCGGAAGCACTCTGCATAAAAAAACCACGAAGTCTAATTCTCAAACAATAAAATATTGAAGAAATAAATTTAAAATATAACAATTAAAAAAATAAAGATCAAAATTAAATAAATAAACTAGAGGGTAGCTACAAACTTTTGATGTTGAAATTGAAAAAAAAATAAGGACCAAACTAAAAAAAACACATGATAAATTGAAATTGAATGAAAAAATCAGATAAAAATCAAAGCTTTATAAAAAAAACCAAGAATGAAAATTAAAAACAAAGGGAGCAGGGATCAAATTTAATGACAAAATAAATTGAGGGTTAGTTGTGAATTTTTGGTAGGCTAGGGGTAAAAATCAGGAAGAAAAAAAATCACCGACATCAAATGAAAAATCTATCTAGTACATGTATGACCAAGGTTAAGGTTGGACCGTTGGAGATGCCGCCAAGAAGATTCAGACGTTACCCTGAAAGTTATTATTTGGTCATCAAACAACGTTACAGGTAAAAAGAAACGTGATTGGTATACGTTTCTGTTCTTTTAATTTTTGAAAAAAAAACGTGATTTTTTTCTTACATGAAAAACGCCGTTTCATTTTCTAACAATATAGTGGTGCAAATTAAATTTGTAGTGACACTTCCTGTATTAACTATTAAAGATAATTCAATTTTATGTTTTGAAAATCAAACAAACCAATTTAACTATAATTTATCAAATATTATATAATTTATTCAGATTTTAAAAAACAAATATTTTACTGATAATTATTCAAGATTATTTATTTACAAGTTACTCAGTTTTTTTAAATAATATATTATAAGAACACACGTGCAGGAAAATATAGCTGATATAACAAAGCACCATGTCCTTAAAAGAAAATAACAAAGAGGGTGTTACCGACATAGTTCTAAGTTCTTACAAAAAGAGTGTTGTAACCTGTAACTGCAGAGTAACGAGTATAGTTAGTAAACGTATTTACACGTTGTTTCGAACCTTAAAATTGAATTTAATTCAGATAATTAAATCAATTTCCGTGTTTAAAATCTTTTTGAGAATTTACAAATTAATTCCTCTAAAAATTAGCAATAAAAATAATATTCTAAAAATATACAGCACCATCTATTTCTTCAAATAATTCGCTGCCCATCTTTTTATTTATTTATCAATGTAGTTGTTTAGATTAGTTTGCGTATACCTCGATTAATTTTACAGGTCCTAAAATTAACAAATAACCATTCAAAGACCTTGAGGTTTGTGAAATCCAAACCGGTAATTTTTTAAAAATAAATATAAAAATAAATATATATATATATATATATATATATAAAAGAAGTGACGTGACTCGTCTAGAAGAGATATTTCTCTTTAACTTATTAGAGCTTAAACGGGGAAAATAAAAACAGAGCAGGGAAAGTATATAATATGATGGAGATTTGAATATCGGTTTTATAATTCACCTTCTTGTTGTTTCTTTTTGTAAGGTTGAATGCTTGATATTCTTAAATTCTGACTATAAAATCTCTCTTTTTTCCCCCCAACTTCTTGTTGTTTTGGGGGTATGTTTTCAATGCTAATGACTGGTTTTTTTTTCCTTCCAAGGTTTTTCTTGTTAATTCAAGTACCAACATTTAATAAAGAATCAAGGGTAAAATAAATATAAGAGTCTTTACAGTAATTTTTTTAATTATAGATAAAATAGTTAAGACTGTTATTAAATTTATTTTCACATGTATTTAAAGTAATATAATTTAATATTTTATTTAAAACATAAAAATTATAATAAGTTATTAATTAAATTCAAGGTATAATAAGTTATTTTTGCCATTCGATCTGGTAAAAACAGAAATACAATTAAATACTTTACCTAATCGTATTTCATTACTTTTTTGCAATTACAGCATCAACTGTCCATCTTCTGCCCTTCCTATTCCGAACTGCCAAATTCAGCTAAAAAAATTCCACACCATCAGACGGAGGCTATCTCAGTAATTTCCATGAAGGGATCCGGAAAAGATACGGTACAACCCTAGATTCCAATGCTCTGCTGTCCACTACATATTTTGACAGAGTCATCTTTGCCCCATCTTCTCCCTCCCCCTCCCCCTCTATCTTTTCCACCGCAGAACAAATCAAAGCAGACAAGCACTACACCCTCTCTCGCTCTCCAGTCCTCGCTTCCCGTGTTAGTCTCTCTCCCTCTCTCTCAATCCCCCCTTCCTTTAAATCTCCTTTGATTTATTTATGTTGCGTAATTGTTACTATTAAACTGCTAGTTACTCAAATTCCAGATCTATTATTATCACTAAAGACACGAACTTTTTTATTTTCTTGTTTATCTTAATCACATAAAAAACTGTCCTTTTTTTAATTTTTAGTTGGTTTTTATGTATCTGCAGTTAAAGGGGGTTGCTCTCTCTGTTTTTTCTTGTTCCTTTTGCTGCTGCTACTAATAATGGCTGGTCAAAGGAATGACTACGGAAAAAGATCACAGCACTCACAATCTGATTATGGCGGGGGTAAAAGAAGAAACCCCGGAGATGACCCTTCTGACCAGAATACTATTACCAATGAAGATACAGTCTATCGTTATTTATGCCCTTTGAGAAAGATTGGCAGTATTATTGGTAAAGGTGGAGAGATTGCTAAGCAATTAAGGGCGGATAGTAAGTCAAATATTAGGATTAGTGAGGCAATGCCGGGTTATGATGAGCGAATTGTTACTATTTATAGTTCGAGTGAAGAAACTAATGTTTTTGGAGAAACTGGCGAGTATGTTTGTCCTGCTCAAGATGCGCTTTTTATGGTTCATGATAGGGTTATTGCTGAGGACTTGAACAATGCTGCTGCCGAGGAGGAGGAGGGAGAGGATAGGTTTGGGGAGGTGCAGCAAGTTACGGTGAGAATGCTTGTGCCAGCGGATCAAATTGGGTGTGTTATTGGGAAGGGTGGACAAGTTATTCAGAATATAAGGAGTGAGACTTGTGCCCAGATTCGGATTACAAAGGATGATCATTTACCTCCTTTAGCTTTGAGTATTGATGAACTCCTCCTGGTAAGGGGTTTCTTTAGTTTTTGTTTTTCTTGCTATTGTATCATACCGGAACTTAAATTCTTATTGAGATTTATTTAAAACAAGAATACAACAAAAGAATGAACCTGTGTGCTTTCACTGTCGATGGCGGAGCTGTTTGAATATAATATCTATTATAAACATGTTTTCTTTTTGTGACCTTATTACTAATACAGCATGTTGTGTCTACCAATAATTACAGTTGAATACCTGGGCATGCGATTTTCTTTTCCAGATTTTAAAAGAGCAAACATAAATTCTGAACCAAAATCTCTAGTGTTGTTTGCTAGTGAATTTGTCAGTTCATCTCAAACATGCTTTTCAAGATTACTTGCTATCTCAGCAGTAGCTGTTGGATGCTGATGTATTTTCTGAGAGAAGTGAACTTTTGATATAATACAGATACATGGAGAACCCTCTGCTGTGAGAAAGGCACTTTACCAAGTGGCAACCCGCCTTCACGAGAATCCATCTAGGTCACAGCACTTGATACTGTCTTCTTCAGCCAACATGCATGGTGGCGTGTTTGTGACTGCAAATGCTGGAGCCCCTGTTTTGGGTCTATACGGCAACTATAAAGGTGGTTGGTCATCATCATTTTACCCTGACCAGAGAGATGAATCTTCCGCGAAAGAATTCTCTCTTCGTTTAGTGTGTCCCACTGCAAACATTGGAGGTGTGATTGGGAAAGGTGGTGGTATCATCAAACAAATTCGACAGGAATCTAGGGCTTCTATTAAAGTTGATAGCTCAGGTGCTGAAGGAGATGATTGCATAATATTTATATCAGCAAAGGAGGTGAGCATGCAATTCTTATTTTACAGGCCCTCTACGGTTTTCTTTGTGAAGCACTCTTGATGGAATTCTGTATTGTTGATGATCTAACCATTTTCCTTTTAGTTCTTTGAAGATCAATCTCCAACCATGAATGCAGCATTGCGCTTACAACCACGGTGCAGTGACAAAACTGAAAAGGAATCTGGTGATTCTGTAATCACCACCCGTCTGCTTGTGGGAAGATCTCAAATTGGATGTCTTATGGGAAAAGGTGGGGCAATTATTTCAGAAATGAGGAATCAGACAAGGGCAAACATCCGGATTATTTCGGAAGACAATCTTCCTAAGGTTGCTGGTGAAGATGATGAGATGGTGCAGGTGAATGTTTATAATTTTAACAGTGTGCAAGTGTTTTGACCCTGCTATTTGTGTCATGTTTTGCTCAATTTATTTTGGTTTTTTTGGCATATTTGGTCCAACCTTTGTAACGCCACGGGGATTATGTTTTTTAATGCTGACTAGATCACCGGAAGCCTTGAAGTTGCTAGCAATGCTCTTTTACAAGTGATTTTGAGGTTGAAAGCCAATTTATTTGGAAGGGATGGAGCACTAACTGCATTTCCACCAGCACTTCCATATATTCCTATGTCACTAGATACATCAGATGGTTCAAAATACGGAAGCCGAGACAGTCAATCACGCGGACGCGGTTACACTTCTTCCTCTAGTGGATATGGATCTCGTGACGTGCACCCAAGTGATAGTTATGGAAGTAATGGAGGTTCACTGGTATTTTTATCTTTGCATATGTGTGTGTAGAGGGAACTTTCTTTTGGAGATCCATGGATCAGTAACCATGTCTATGTTGTTATTGCCTCTTATGAAGTTTTATGTGATTGTTCTTTCAGATTGGTGGTGAAAGCAGTTATGGAGCATATGGTGGCTTCTCATCTGGTCGTTCTGGTGGTGCTGGGTAAGATTTCTTTTGTTTGAAACTTTTTTGCTCAAGTTTTATTTTAATGCTGGTGCAATTTATTTTTGTTACATTTTTCTATTGTTTCTTAAAGTGAAATGTATTTGGAGATCTTCATCCATTACCAATATTGATAATCTCTCCCTCGCTTGATTCTTCTTAACTTCTGCTACCAGGTTATCTGGTCAGAATCCTGTTTCCCAAAGAAAACATCATGGGTATTAATCCTGTATTCTAGGGCCAACAGGTAGATAATTTTCCATCCTCTCTTTCTTATCCTTATTATTCAATAAGCGTGCTGCTTTCTGTTTTCTTTGTGATTGAAGAGGACATAACTACACATTGATATCTAACCCAGCCATCCTAGTTTTTAGAATTCTAATGCACCTTTTTGCCTCTGTTGCCTTCCCTGTACAATCCAAACAGCAGTGATCTACAAATCCTGATGCCGCCCTTTGCCCTTTGATGAAGCCTTCAGCCTAAGTCACAAAAGATCAGATGAACAGGCCTTGACAAAACTGTGCTTCACCTTGGCCCACCCTCAGATGCTTTATTTTGGATATCTGTTGATGCAATTCACCATTCAATCATTTGAGGACCTTGACACCAGTAACTATCAAAGCTTATATTGTGCTCTAGATGGATAGGCCATCAGCATGCTTATGTGTAACAATAATAATATCTATTTCCCTGTAAAAGATGTGTGATTGGCACTCACGAACTTGTGTCATTGGTTTTATGAGGGAAAATTTTTTATAACTGAATTCTGATAGTATATGCTTGTATTAGCTATCAATCTGTGTGTGGGTTGACAGATTATGGCAAGGGCCCGGAAAACTTTGGGTTCTGTAATCTGGACTATGCTTTACCATCTCATCATGGTGCAGTCATTCTTTTATTTCAATTTACTTTTAGTTTCAAGTTTGTGATTGTTATCTCTGTGGCCATGGGTTGCCACTACCTTTATGGTTGGAAGGGAACTCGTGGATGTCCTCTATTTATTCAAATTTTGATTTATTCTCTAATATTTTGCATCTCAATTTTTTAGATGATTTTGGAAGAATACCGTGTGGAAATATTGATATGAAAATTTTCTAATATTTCAAATTTGCTTTGAAGGCAAATCTCTTGATGGTCTGTGTTCAGGCTTGTCCCATAAGCCGTGGGAAAATCACAATGGGGCTATTAGTTTAGCTGGGAAGTAGTTGTATGCATCCCTCTTTGAGCTGATTCACCAATTACTGGCATGGTGAAGATAAATCAGCTTGAGGGGTAGGCATGTTCTCTACTTTCATCTTAGTGTTCTTGTCCATTAGCCTTGGATGGATGGATTGAAGTCCTTTGTGTAATTAACGTGGCAGGTTTGATGCATCAACAGTTTTCATTTACATCACCAGCAGGTATGTTTCTCTGCTCCTAGTTTATAGTAAACAGGATGTTTGTCCAAGTCATGACTTGGCTATCTTATTGGTAATCAGTAAGCTGGCTGCTCCTGTATAATAATTCAATAATTGAAAGATGGTAAGGCATGACGTGTGCAGCAATTGAAGTGGGACAAGTAGACAGAAGTGTAATTTTCCCAATCAGGCACTATATCCACAATCTTTTATGGCACAGGTACTTCACCTCATCTCATATATGGAAACAGACCCGGAAACTAGTGAAACTGCTGTATTTTTGGATGTTCACTGGTGTGATAACCATGTTGAGCAATCACCATGTTATTTGATAGGAACATAATATAACAAATATCACTGTTGAATACAGTAATACCTGAAATCATGTAGGCTTACCAGCTGTATTTGGAATAGTTTTGTTTCTATGTTTGCATTAGACCGGGTTTCTTAAGTCTAATGAAAGCTCACTCTTCAAACTTTTGATTTCTTGTGTTATATTGTGTTTCAGCATAGCAGAAGGTATCTGATTCTTGTTTGGTCTACATTCACACCTCTGCATTGTGGTTAAATATGTGTGTATATGTAGGAGGTTGATGTGATTGGAGCTTTTGGGGTCGAATTTGAGTAATTGATTTGATAGTGCAGTGCATTGAATTAGCTCGAAAGTTATGTGGAGAATTAACTCGTGTTTTGCTTGTATTGTGAATGGTGAGGAATTGTTTCTGCTGCCGTTCTCCTGAATTTCTCCTTTTAATTGGCGTGTAATATTTGCTCAGCTAGGATTTTATCATGAATCAGATGTATGTATAGATGATTCTATCGGGACTGTTGTATAGCCGGATGAGTCTGTTCTCTCCCGCCATTCCATCTTCGCCTCCTATTTTTTTTTTGCCTTGATCAAACATGGGACACAGGCCAAATCTATGCCAACAACCTTGGATTAGCGTATCCGGTTTGTGGCTCTGTGGTTGAACGCCAGTGTTGTGTCCCAAAAAAACACACATCCCCTATGTTAGCGTGGTGATTTTTTTTTGTTTTTGTTTTAAGATTTCAGTAATCTAGAAGTTCTCCCTTCCATCAAAATTTGTGTTTTTATTAACCAGCAACGTATGCACGTTGTGGTCACCCAAAATGAAGTGGTTATTCAATGATACAATTCTGAGCCGAATCAAGAGTCCATTAACATTTTACCAATATTTATTCAATGGTTAATGACACTATTTGGGTACAAATATAGAAATAAGGAAAAGCCAAAAGGATCCATTAGAATATTTATTATTTTCGAATGACTAATATGAGGACGACGATCCAATGCTTTACTTACTGCATAAGCACCTTGTAAGCCTCCCATCATGGTTTCTTAATCTCATTTTTCTAGGAATATAAAGTAACGAAGGGTGCCAGTATGAATAAATTAAACTGCAACTAGGCATTGCAGGTTTGAACACCAGGAGCAGAGTTCTTATCGTCTCCACCGTTGCAGGTTTGAACACCAGGAGCTGAGTTCTTATCGTCCCCACCTTGTGACTCGCAGTTCTCATGCTCGGGAGATGCGTGATTACTGCCATCCTCCGCTGCAAATAAAATGAAATTATTTGAAGTAGATGACAGTAAGTGGGCAAAAATAGGCAAGGATTGCACGTGGTTCTGCAAGATACCATCATCATCGTCTGCAGGAGCATAAGCTGAGCGCCTTGAACGCATTTGGTGTTGCGGAGTGGGCTGAAACAGAAAAAAAAAAGGTTTAACAGGTGATGGGCCGTGTTATTGGGACGAAATTCATTTGTTAAACGCTTCATTTTAGTCAATCCGGCTGGCTTAAAAAACAGGATTGGGTGGCAGGACATTGGTTAAATTCAATTCGAGATAGGATTATCGGACAACGATCATAGCATGCAACTGATCTTTTGACGAGGAATCTTTTTCAAGATGTCAACAGGAAGCATCCATACCTGAAGTTTTGGGCGGAGAGCTTCAAGCGGTCCTTTAGGTTTTTGAGCTCCTTGCTGTTGAACAAGTTGACAGACAGGTAAAAGAAAAAAATAACTTGGAATTACAAACTCAACATTAGAGTTCTAAAGAATGACAACCATCAAAATTCTAGAAAAAAATATTCAATTGACTACCTTTCCCAGTGCCCAATCAGCAGAATCAAAAAATGCTCGTTCATGATCCTAGAAGAGGATGAAACTCGTTACTTGTTAGATAATTCAATTGAACTAACGAAGACTGATAGGAAATTAATGATAGTTACCTTAGATATCAACGGCTTCTTCTTTGATAACATTCCCCCATATTTTTTCTTGATGATCTCCTCCTGAAAAATGTGTCAGAAACAAGCAAGACCAAATTAATTACACACAATGAAGAACAGTAGGAAGCAGAAACAATCTGTAGCATGCACCTGTTGATTTACAACTGATGTTGTAAGATCAACAAAGAAGCTAAGTTTTGAAAAATGTTACATTTCGCTTAGCCTGCATATCAAGGAAATCTTTAATTTTTTTTTCTCCAGGGCAAGCAGCTTGAGAGCCAATGAGTTCAGATTTGTGTCAAACGTGTAACCAAAACACACAATTTTGTCCAGCGCTCTCAAGATTGCCTTTTCTTATCCCGTTTGGTTACGTTTCAAAGAAACAGATTATACCAAGATTCACACGACACAAACAGATGTGGCAAGCGACAATCCAAAACATCAGGTGATTAATCAAGTACGGAAAGAAATACTTAGCGTATCAGTTTGTATAACTATAATATGACATTCGTTGATTTAGAACCCTTATGCCTTGGGAGATTATAAATTCTTGTCGCCAGCCAAACCAGAAGTATGACATAAAGAAGCTGCATTGCAATTTACCTCCTTCTCGGGTGAGAGCATGGGGTTTTCACCATTTTGATCCAATTCTTTTTGGTCACCATCGTTTTCGACTGGATTTTCGGCAGCATCGTCACTGAACTCTTGCTCCTTTACGTCCTCGATGCTCTTGCTTGACATTCTGTGTTTTGTAATAATAATAATTAGAGAAAACATTGTGAGTTCCAAAGAAAAAAAAAAGCGTCGTCTAATCTTTAACTGTATACGATTTCCATAATTAAGTATAACTTATAACCATATATATATTGTTACATCTATGTATTCTAGCACTAGAGAGTTGCTTTGGGTAGTGGCAAAACACACCAATTAATAATAAAAACTAATTGAAGAGAAGAAAAAAGAGAAGAAAATGATCGATAATTTTGGTCTTGATCATAATTAACTTATAAATGCTCGAGAATTGTATTATAGAACAAAAATGAATTTATTAAAAATATGAAAAAGGTAATGTTCAAATGAAATTGAAGCAAGAGGAACATGTAGAAGTTGTTTTTTAAGTTAGTTTAACGTGTTTATTACCTGATAGTAATCGATGATCGGACCAGGAAGCTTGGATGGCGGCAGAGAATGCTACGGATACGGGTCTACCCGGATTCTGCTGTCTTATCCTATCAAAATGAAGCCTCAAGACTACGCAATACGCATGGAAGTTAGAAGTAGAACAATGAATATTTCTCTCTTTTCCTTCAGTTCCCGATGCGGGAATAGGCCTGTCATGGGCCTTTGGTCCATGCATTATAATTTGCGGGCTCGTGGCTCTTTGTTTTCAGCCAATAGGCCCGATAATCCTTGCATTTTCTTTTCCTTTTCTCTCTTTCTTTTTTGTACATTTTGATTGTGTGTATTATTGTGTTTTTGAAGCATAGTGGTTTGAACTATTTTTCAGTCCCGAAGAAATATTTGGTTTGATGAGCATGGTTCAAGAACCCTAAACAATATGCACCTTTTTGTGATGATCTTATCCTGTAA
>Ga0325411_1004279_pt1 | contig 16057 bp, 8 predicted proteins | sample PopdelMetagenome_13_FD_206181 | JGI IMG/M metagenome (GOLD analysis project Ga0325411, IMG submission 206181) | Populus deltoides microbial communities from Bellville, Georgia, United States - Xylem-PdIQD-R4 | ecosystem: Host-associated > Plants > Phyllosphere > Stem > Wood/Secondary xylem...
GGCTAAGCTCTTTTCTTGGTTGCAAGGACATAACAAACCTTCGGATTTCAAGAACCGTGAGATTTATTCTTCCTTTTATTTTCAGTTTATGTTATGAATGAGTATGATTGTTTTCCTATGCATATTTTCTATGATTGTTGTTGATGATTGCTAGAGCGGACTCTAAGTTATTGTTGTGAACAATCTATTGCTAAGTTTAATATCAAAACCGGAGTTGTGATATATGAACTTGTGAAGCAACTAAGTTTGATAATTGTGGCGGAACTACGTTATTGAACTTAGGGAGAACATTTGAACAAAGTGACACAAGCTGCGGACAGCTTGTATGTTAATCTTGATGAAATTATCTAGTTCTTAAAGCTACCATTAAATTAAATCATTAGTGCGAACACTTTGATTGTTTGTTGGTTAGGATTAGTTATACGACGGATCCGTTAATTAATCAACGTTAAGTAAAGATAAAATTTCAGAACATAAACTGCAATTTTCGTTTCAAGGATCGGTTCAAATTTCCGTAGGTAGATGTGTACTTGCGACCAAGATTTGTTTTCTTGATAAGTTTCGGTTTTAATTGATTTTGTTTGCTAGTTTAATTGCTGCCATAGTTTAGATAATCACAAACCAAATCCCCCTAATTACATAACGTACAACATAAAAATCTAACTTAAAACTTCCTCGTGGGATCGACCCCTTGCTTGCTCTATACTATCTTGCGTGTTTTAAGGTAGAATAATTAATTTGTGCGACTGCGACATCGCAACAATTTTGCTTGCTTATTGGTTTAAATATAATCTTGAGTAGAATGGACTATCTTGAATTCATACTCATGTGCGATTTTCTTATCATCTTTCATAGTAAATATTGATCCTTGGTAAGTAGTAATAGTTTATAGGAGTTTAAACATGTGAATAATTATTTCCCAAATGAATTTGATCATTGTTTCTTAATTAATCGATTGATAAAGAATAGCTTCAACCCATTTAGTGAAATAATCCATAATTGCAAGAATGTACTTATGTCCCCTTGATGAAGGTGGTTTTGTTTTTTTCAATATTTTCCATTACACATCTTCTAAATAGCCATGTTTTGACCATTGCATTAAGCTTATTTAATGGTACATACTGGATTGGGCCTAATTGATGGTATTATTAACACCCTTTTATAAAACTAATGATATCTTTAGTTATACCATGCAAATGAAAGCCATGGTTCATGATTAACTATCTTATCTTAATTTTAGATTAGTAGGCTCTATATCCCATCATGAACCTCAAACATGACCAACAAGGTTTTCTATAGTCCTAAGCATTTGAGTAAAATATTAGTCTTATATATTATGTATAATATATATTTGTTAAGAGTACATAATTGACCATTTTTATTTTGAAAGACCTTGAAACTTTTTACGAGGGGTCTTATTAAATTTTATATTTCTCTCTCTCCAATGCTTCTAAGAATCAACAACATTAGAATTGTTAAGACCTTCTACTTGTAATTGGTAGAAAGTATAAACAACAATCTCATTGTTATTGTCTTAAATAGTTTTTTTTTTTATCATGGAATCTATATTGCTTTATTTATCATGACAATCTATTTGGACAATAACTTTGATTGATCGATTGATAATCTTCATAGGGATAATGTCATGATTATTAAAGAAATTAAGATAAAAAAAACCTTCTAATGATTGTGGCCATATTATGGTATATAATTAGGATGATATATTCACGCTTATATTCTCCAGATAACTAGTTGATAATAAATAATAAATTCCCAATTATTATAATTGATTGTTCTCTTAACTCCAATAATGTTTTTAGGCCTATTATTAAGACCTTATATTTAACTTAATTATTTGTGCAAGGAAAATCAAGATAAAAGAACAAGGTCATTTTATGACCTACAAGGGATATATGACCACCATTGCACTAGCTTTGATCTTAGTTTTTTTTTTTATGTATCAAATCATAATTAGTATAGAATAGGCTCTGCTATGATAATATTGATATATTGTTTCAATTCATGGTCAATGTGCAATGTATGGGTGATCAGCTAAGAAATCACCTAAAGTTTTTTGTTTATGGCATACAAAATTTTCCATTATAACCTTTTAAAAAGGATTTCAATAGCATATATTTAATTAAATTTATTTTACATGTTACATCAAAATTAATTGATAACATATACTAATGTATCTTAACTCAAGTAAAAAACAAAAAAAACATAATTTCTCTATCAATGCATATCTTTTTTCAACCTCTATAAGCACACGATTAAGGTAATACATAATCTATTCATTCCTAAAGTCATTTTCCTATTCTAAAATGCTATAAATTGATCCTTCTACTCCTAAAACATATAGCTTTAATGGCTTTCCAAGCCTTAATTAGGTCAATACTAAAGGTTTAACTAAATAAGTTAATATGTCTTCAAAAGAACATTATTGCTTTTTAGTCTATTGATACTAATTAGATCTTATTTGTTTTCAACAACTTAGTAAAAGGTTTGATATTCCTATATTGTTTTAATGAACCTCATTATAAAATTATTCTTGTTATAGTTTAAGGGAATAGAATGCCTTAATACATTGGTATAGGGAGATGATACATAACCATACACCTTTCTAAAAATATAGGTTTTAGATATATTGGAAGATTTAGCACTTGATAGGATATCACCTACAAAACATCAATGTTTATCATATATTGATTTTTATCAAAGATAATATATAACACAAACTTGCCTTGGTAGAAAGGTTAAAGATAGCTTCTATATCTAAACTATCCCCATCATAAGAGGTTATAATAGACCATGTCCTACTAAGGATACAAATAATGTGAAGAAGCTTATGAAAAACAACCAATCTAAACCTAAAACAACAACAACTCAACAAACATTTAAGGTAAGGATAATGATTAATCAACAACCATAACGACATAACAAAGTTATCTAACATGTTAGGCCAACATCCAATAAGTTTGGACAAAGGAAACAAGCACCATAGCATTGGCCCAAGTCATTGTTTATTATGAAATAGGAGAAAAGAATGGCATTAACTCTATAGGGGGAAAAATCAACAAGAGAATGCTATAAAGAAAGTCATCCTAGTAAAAAGGTAACAAACATATATTATAAATGAGATAACACTAATAATGCTCAAAGATAGAAAAATGTGTTAACTTTAAACGAGCCCACAAGGTGTGAAAAGGCTTTAATAGATGTTCTCATCCAAATATAAGAACAACTAGAAATAAATGACATGATTATCAAAGATGGTATATTTTTGGACAATGGTATAAATATATTTCATAATGAAAATAAATAATAAAAAAGGAAAATAATCGAAGTTCTCAATTCTAATATAATAGCTAGACTAGAAAAATGCTCTAAAAGATAAGGCCATAGAAACACATTTTGAAGTAGAAGTGAGTGATCATAAAGAATTTACATTCATAAACATAATGTTCATCCTACAATGTTCCTTGAAGCCGAACCTGTCTAATTGTCTAATTTGGATAGTGATTGTGAATACAACACAAAATAAAAGGTAGAGATTATTGAATTCAACTAGTTAGAGCTAGTGGTTGAACAACAGTCAGGACTTAAATTTCTTGAAGCAATAGTAGTTATAAGTCATTATTTAAGCCTCTTTACATCACAACAAATTTCCATAATGTACTCGTATAGAGAGTCCTAGTTGATAATGGTGTCTTACTCAACATTATAATCTAAATTGTGAATGCTAAGATTAGTCATAAGAAGGATGACATGATCTTATCAGAAGTGGTTTATACCATATTCTATATAAGATATAAGAGACACTATGAGGGTGTTATAAATGGATCTAACTATTATGTCCAAAACCTCTATTATAGATTTTTTTTTATGGTAGAATCAAAGACAAGTTACAACACCTTGCTACAGCAAGATTAGATAGACACTAACATGTATGTTCCATCATTCTTATATCAAGATTTAATTTTTTGGTTACTAGATGGATCAACTAAAATAGTTAATGTAAATTATAAACCATTCATGGTTAAGTAAGGGATGCTAGATCCATGGTTATACAATGATGATGCAGGTCCAATCTAGTCAATGAACATGGATAATATAGGTCACCATATTTTCTTCTTAGTAAAAAGATAGTACATATAGGACAAATCACAACATATTTTGCTAGGCCAAATAACCAATAATTAGAAGGTAATGGTTAAAATTTTGAAATATATGATTAAACAAGTCATTACAACTTAGTTACATGTTTCAAGGCTTTTGATGAAACTCATATAAGTGTTGGGTGGTAAAATAGAATTTGTTTAATAAAATCAAATTAAGACTATCAATTGATCTTGCTCAATATGATAAGTCTTCCTTTATCACCACCAAAGATGGTTGATGGATATGCTAAAGTTTAGGAGATGTTAATTGAAATTGACTTAGGAACTAAAGATAAGCCTAGACCAATCTTTATAAATGCAAGTATACCTGTATGATGAACGAATCTAAATGTGATTTATCATGTAAAGAAGAAAATAAAATAGATCCTAAAGGATAGATTTATTAGGCCAAAAAGATATGATGATTAGATATCTAGCATAGTGCCACCATGACAAAAGAATATCAAATTGAGGGTATGTATAAATTTTAGAAATTTGAATCTTGTAACTTTAAAAGATGAATATCCAAAGTCAATGGTTAATATATCGATCGATATAACATCTTGTAATAAAATACTCAACTTTATGGATGGCTACTCTAGCTATAACTATATCTTCATTATAAAAAAAGGATATTTCCAAGATTGTTTTCAAATGTCTAGAATACTTCATTAGATGATCATGCAATTTTGGTTAAAGAACTTCTAGTGCAACATGACAAAAAGAAATGAACTTAATCTTATAGAATATGATCAATAATAATATGAAGGTTTATATTTAGGATATCATGGTTAAGTCAAAATCAAAATCCATTCACATAAATGAACTAAATGTTGTCTTTGAATGAATGATGATGCACAACATAAAAATAACCCCTTTAAATGTGCCTTAGGTGAGTAAGCATGTAATTTTCTATGATTTTTAGAGCATTAGTGAGACATAGAGATGATGGTGTGCTGTCACAGGCAACCAAGTACAAATCTAAACTCTTAAAAATACATACAGTAGTGAGAGTAAGGATCGTTCCCACAAAGAGTATCTAGCCTAATTTTGTGCTACGTGAATAAAGATGGGGGGATCGAGTATAACAAAAACAATTGTAAGAAAACAACTAAGAAACAACTTAAATTAAAATATAAAAATCAATCAAAAGAATAAACTTTGGCCTAAGTCAACATCCACCATTAGGTCTTTTATAACTGATCATCAATGCAAATATATATATCAATTCATACTTTTAATATTCATTATTGAAACTATTTCCCTATCTCTGCTTAGTTACAGATAATTAGAAAACAAGCAATCTAATTAATCTTAACTACTAAACAACTCAAGACAAGCACCAAAAAATTAATCTAGTAGTAGTCTTAAGAATTAGAGAGATTAATGAAGCTAAACAATACAAGCATATGTGGTTGCATTTAATTTAATCGACTATTCTTTCTAAGATTTATTAATTTTTAATGCAATAAATCATTTAACCCTTAGTTGCTTCACAAATTAGAGAAATCAAACAATATGGATTTGATATCTAACCTAGCAGTAGATTACAACAAATAATAAACTAATAAGCCTCCTAGCAATTCAATAGAACAATTATAAAAATAGGCATAAAAAAATTCAACACTTAAAGTATAAATTCAACAATGAAAACAAATTAGATCTCACATTTTTATGATTCTGAGGCTTTCGTTTCCTTTTAGCAAATAAAAATTTAGTTACATGGTTCCATAATGAATACTCGAAGAAGAAAAACAAAACAGAGAAGAGGGAAAAGGAAGTGAGAAGTTTAATCTAATCTCTCCCTTTTTTTGTACACCTTTTTCTCTCTTTAGAATCCTATACAATCTCCTAAAAATACTCTTAATATTATCCTCCAATAATAACCATCAAATCTAAATAGTTAATGTAATTCTTAAATAATAAAATAAAGTTCTAATATAAGTGTTGTCTTAGCTAGAATTCACACACCAAATCTGGAAGCTTATGAAAATAAATCACTTTGTAATGACAAAGGATGTTCTAGCATGTTGGCAGTACAAGTGCAACAATATTATGCCCCATTTTAACCTCAAAACAATCAGTATCTCTCAAAAATCAAAACATGAAAGTTGTAGAGTTGTTTCTTAGGGTTCAACAGAAGTTTGAATAATTTCAATCGGAGCTCAGATGAGAGAGTTATGCCTAGATTACAAAGTTGTGTTGAAATTGTTCATAATTGCCCTATTACCTTTGTTTTGCCCTTAACACCTCCACTTTCATTCTAAGTTGAAATATAAAAATAATGAGTAAATTCAGGCTCCAAGAAAGTATAAAAGGCTAAACATTATGGAATAAAAATATGACATTTTGCGTTCTCATCATATAGATAAAAATAAACATTATGGAATAAAAATATAACATTTGGACAATGTCATTTTTTCAATCTCATTTCTAAATATAAGAGATGTTGGTGATTGTTAACAATTTCATCATCGAGTTTGGATGATTTCTACTATGACTAGTGCTTATTTCAATCATTTTTAGCTAGTCTTTTAAACCTAAATGTTTTGGTATGTAGTTGAGTTAATACTTGCTCAACTATGCCCCCCAAGTCTTCACCTTTTGGAAGAAACATGTCAAATGTATGAAACTTATACACTTCATTATAAGGCATATCATCAGCTTGTTGAACCAACCTTGTTGGATTTTTTATGGTTTATAATTTTTTTTCAATACTAGCATCCATGACTAACTTCACCTTTTATCATTGTTGATTAGTCCTTACCTTTTACTACTCTTTCTTTCTAGGAAGTTTATCAAGCTTCGGAGTAGCCATAACTATAGTAAATTTAGAGAACATATTATCATCCATTTTCATTTTTATTTTCATGTCCAAAAAACAAATGCACATAGACTCTAGAGTCTTCTGAATTTGGTTATAAAAGATTACACAATTATAAATGTCATGTTTTTAAAAGTCATGTCACTTAAAGAACTTCTTCTCTTGAATTTTGTTGTCAATAAGGACAGTGTAATTTTAAAGAAGTTTAAATCCCCCCATTTTATATATCAACTAGTTAAAGCTTTCTTTAGCTTTTTTTTATGTTAAAAGAAAAATTTTTATTTTTTTCAACTACTTTGGTAGTCTTTGCATCTTTGATACTAGGGTTAGTAGTTTTTTTAGGCTTTCTGAATGATATAATCTCAAACTATCTTCCATGTTTTACTTCTATAATCAATATGAACTATTATTGGACATCCTCAAACTTTCTATAAGAGTCTGAATCAATAAATAAGTGTGCACTCACAACATTGTCTAAATAGTTAATAAGGTATGTCCACCTCAATAGCTTCTTTTCTACCATTTTTACTATCATTTTTTTCAAAATGATTAACATCATTTATGAAAGTGTGGATATATAAGTAGTTGGTGTTTATGAATGTTTTTCTTATGTTCCACTATAGTTTTTTTAATAGTAACTTTATGAACTCTCACTTAGTCATAGCCATAATACATGTCCTGAATCACAGGGCATAATTGATGTACCCTTTCTTCGATCCTAGAATATTTTGGCTAAATCATGTAACATGACCTCTGGATCTATCCTATAAATGTTCATGGAAAGAAGTTTCCATCATTTCCTAAATGTTAATTGAGTTGAGTGGAAATGTGGATAACCAAAGAAAAATTGTTCTGGTTGATAATGAAAAAAAAACTCAAATTTATAAAGAAGGTTGGATGCATCATTGTCGTATTGGTTAGTGAACTTGATGATGTGTTATCCTATTAATTTTTATATTTCATGGATAATTTCTTGAAATCTATAATATTTATTCCTCTAGAGATTGCATGCAACCTATCAATCCAATTATGTTATGGATGATGGTTAGTAGATCTTATTATTTGTTCAATTTCTACCCTCATCTCTCTTAAATGTTATGTTAGTTATACTTTATCTATCCCTTCCTTTTATTTTTTATCAATAATAGGTGGTTATTGTGTAAAGGGATTGGGATTTTCTTATTGTAACACATCCTATATGGCATAGAGTTACCTAGTAGAAGCTTGTTGGAAGGAATATAAGTTTTATGAGGCCAAGTAATTGACTTGTGGTTTTTTATAGACTTGTGGTTGTTAGTGGCTATCACACTCAAGTTGGAATATATTTATTATTATATTTGTTACAATAGAAAGTACCCTTTTATATAAGGTATATTCATTCCAATCACCTTTATTAGAGTGTTTATGGTCATAGAACTCCTAAAGATATACCTTCTAAGTGTATATGCTCATGGGTTACAAGACCTATTCTAATGCATCTCATTTTTATCTAAGCTAACTAATCAAATATAATATACATGGTTCAATTGACCACCACGATGTTGTTGTGGTAGGTCATATCTTTTATGTTCTCATCTCCATCTAGAGAACCCTTCAATTAGCACTAGAGAGATTTATAAACTGATAATAAGATGTTACTTAAAGTGCAATCATGGATGGTTGGATTGAGTTTTCCATAGCTGGTTATGACCATCACACGATATCATCAAATTCGTATATATGATATGTATATGGTTATGTGTAAAGAACTTATACATTAACATGTTTATTTGTTATTGGTGGTGATGACCCTATTAGAATCAATAAAAATGTGAGAGACTGCTAGGGAGACGCTAAGAGTATGTTAAGATGTAGTTCTATGTTGTAGGGGTGAATTAGACAATGAAGACTCATCTTTGAGTATGTGTGATACTAGTTGATCCACCAACATATGAGAAGATTATGGATTGTCATGCTTTTCATTATAAAAAAGTTAACATTTCTCCTTTGCTTAAACTAATTATTCATCTAAAATATCAACGATGACTTTACATGTGTTTTACTTTAGACGCATAGCTATTATCTTATGAAATAGTTGAATCTTTGTCTTATAGAGCATACCAATATGTAAATTACTTTGATATTATTTTGAATAATATACTACCAATTAACTTTTTTTCCTTATAAGGATTAAAAAAATACTACACAATAAGAACATAATCCTGATAAAAGACAAGTAACAACCTCACAAAATCAAGTAAAGTGTGGGAATCTAAAACCTTGAACCTTAAGTAAAGGCTATCAACTCTATAACAACACCACACAGGAAAAATGACATGTTTATGAAGAATGAGAGAAATTTGTAAAGAAAAGCAATAGAAACCCTCTAGAGGGATGAATAAATAATTTTTTTATTGAAATTATATGTGTGGGGTTTGTCATCATTCATAATAACTATGTGGCCTTTTACATCCATGGTGGACATCAACAATAGTTGATCAATCAATAATTCTTATAGGGATGATCCCATGATGATATAAGGCCATTCTATATTCTAACATATGTTAAGCCAAGCCATTGGTTTCTTTATTAATTTCTCTCACTGAAAAAATAAAAACAAGATTAGAAAACCTTTAAACAAGGTTTGTGGGCATTATATGATTTAAATTTAAGGTAATATGTTCACACTTATATTCACCAACTAAATGGTTGATAATAAGTAATGAATCTCTTATTACTATAATTAATTTTTCTTCTAACTCTAATTGTATTTAGAGATCTATGATTAAGGACTTATAAGCATCATAATTGTCAATGCAAGAAAAAATAAGCCAAAAAGATAGGTGAAATACAAAGGCAAACATAGTTTTTCTATAAGAGTGTAACATTCTTCAACTTCTATAAGGATATGACTAGGATAATACATAACTTGCTCATGCCTAAAGCTATTTTTTTATGTTGTCATGTTGTCAATTAACACTACTGCTACTGAAATGTATATCTTTAAGGGTTTTCTAAGTTTTGGTAAGGTCAATAATAAAGATGATTTGGTGAGATAAACCTTTATATTTTTAAAAGCAGTTTGTTGGTTTTAATTCCATTAAAACTCATCAAATCTTTTTCCTTCCAACAACTTAGTAAAAGGGTTGATCTTCCTTGTAGTGTTTGAAATGAATTTCCTTAGTAAATTGACCTTACCAATAAGCCTCTAATATTATTTATTTTTCAGAGAAGTTTTTTCTTCCATGATTTCTAATGTTTTTTATCCATCTTTATGCCATGTTAATGCACTCGAAAGCTAAAAATATTACCAGCTTGCACTTCAAATGCATATATTAATGGGTTCGTTTATAGATTTTACATTCTCATTGTTCGAAGGCTATCATAGCTCATTTAGGTGAGTGGATTTAAACTTTTTATTTTACGTTGATATCACCAATATAAACCTCCGATTGATTATTGTCTTTTGGTAAGTAGCACTTACATTCTTTAAACCAAATATTATTACCACTCATTCAAATATTCTTATTGAACTACGACATTGAAAGCAGTTTTAAATATATCTTCTTTTACAAAAAGAAAAAAGGATCTAGTTATAGCTAGAATGATAATCTATAAAGCTGATCATTTCATTGTCAAATGTTGGATCGATCTACATACCAACAATTGAAATTAGATATTCATTTTTAGGATCCGTAAATTAAGATTAACAAAATCTATGTGAACTCATAATTTGCCATTCTTTTTCAATCTTGACATTATATTAGATACCCATTCAACATAAGCTTAATAAATCCAATTTTTAGTAGTCGTTTGATTTTCTCTTTTATATGATCAATCATGTTTAGATTTATTCTTTGTGGAGGTTATTTGTATGGATTGAAAACAAGCTTGATTATGAATGGATGATTGATCAAACTTCTATTTAAACTAGGTATTTAATCAAAATCCCAAGAAAATTAGTCTTTATAATTGTATCCAAGTGATATCATACCTTTCTGAAAATCTTTTGATAAATTTGCACTTATAAACATGAGTTTTGGTTTGTCTTCAGTCCTCAAATTAACTTCAATTAAAGGATCTTAAACTTGAGCTTGTCCATCATCCATATTTAATAGTGATGGAGGAAGACTTGTCATATCTAGTATGATAAATTGATTTTCTTGATCTAGTTCCATTGAACAAATTCTATTCTTATTTCCAATACTTTGATAAGCTTCATCAAAATCCTCAAAACATGCTACCAAGTTATGGTGACTCATTTATTCCAATGTTTCAAATCTTTTTTTTATTATAATCTTTCAATTGCAAGTTATTTTGCCTAGCAATGTCTATTATTAGTCACCTTATATGTATTATCTTCTTACTTCTTAAAAATTAGATTAGGTGTCTCATATTGTCCATGCTCATAAATTGAACTACACTTCCATCATTGTTATACAACCATGTATCTGCAATCCCTAAATTGATCATAAGTGGCTTATCATCTACTTTAACTATCTTCATTGAACCATCTAGTAACCAAAAAAATATATTTTGATATAGGGATGATGACACACATATATAAGCATGTATTCAATCTTACTCAAGCAAGGCGTTATGACTTATCTTTGCTTGAACTATATAAAAAAACAAGCTACATTAGAGATCTTGAACTCAATTATTAAACTCGCCTACCACACTTCTACAATGTCTCTTATTCCATCTTTAAAATATGACATTGCCACTTCAAATAGGATTGTGTCAACTCTGTTTCAACCAATCTTACTTAATAAGGTTGGTGAAATAATACTAAGTGTTGTATCATTATCAACCAGGATCATCTGTATTAGTCATTATTGAAATTTGTTATGATGTATACAGATCTCAAATAGCAACTCATAGACAATGTTGGCGTAGAAAATATAAGACCTGACTTTTGGTTGATTTCAATGATCTTTGACTTTTCCTTTGCACTGTCTTCACAGTCGTTGTCCAGATAAGGTAGTTGGCCAAGTTTATATTCAAAAGAGTAAGGAAGAGCAAATACCATAATTATAGATATGATTGCATCATCGTCACTCATTTTTATATTAGAAAGAATTTTTAATCTATCATTTTCTTTGATTGTGTGTTATTCATCAAATTGTTAGATTCAGATTGAAAATTCAAGTACTTTTTTCTTTTTTCCTTTTGTGTACTATCATCTAGAATGATATCAATGACTCATTCTAATAAATCATCATCTAATAAACCATTGACATGGATAATCATGCCATTCTTTTCTTAAAGTTATTCCTCAAATTGGACAAAAGCATATGTTAAAACTATTTTGCATATTGGTTTAAAGTTTGGACACTATTATTGTTCTTAGGCTTTGCAACTATTATTTTCTCTACAACACATAATATTTCTTCTCTTATTAAGGTTGTTATTGGATTTGCATTCTCTTTTTTACTTCTATTGTCCAAATGATGCCATCTTTATTTTCCTTTTATTTCAAGACTGATAAAGATTTAGGCTACATTTCTACTGCTCATTTCCTTTGCTTGAGCTCTATATTTATAGGCCTAGCATGATGGATAACTTTTTCATGTCGCTTTTGTTGGTCAATCCCTAATCTTATTGATGCGGATCAGCCCAACACCAAGCGTAATCATGCCAACAACCCATTGGAGGTGCCAATTAGGCCAATCACAAGAGCTAGGGAAAACAAGCTTAAAGAAGCATTGAATGAGCTTGTTCAGAACATATGGAGCAAAATGGACTTAGAGGGGCTTCGGACATTTAAAGAGCATAAAGGACAACCTTTAATTCATCTAGTTCAGGTCCAAGAAGAGCCCAATTCATGTGGAACAAGGGGTTGATGTATCCGGCCCAATTCCAGCCTTGTTAGGCTTGTTTTCCTAAAGCTACAAGGATAAAAAGTTAGCAATTTATTCTCCTAATTAAGTAAGGAAGTTGGCCATATCTTATTCCTAAAGAGAGGATGACTATTTAATGCTTTTCCTAACTTAGGAAGGAAAGTAATTAAATCAGCAACAAAGGAGGAAATTTGTTTTCTTATTTGTCCAAGTTAAATAAGAAAATCCAAGCTAATCAAGGACATCAAGGGGGGAAGCAACACAAATTTTTCAAATCAGATTTCTCCTAGTTTATTTTGGGACTTCTTAAGGGTGACAAATCTGATTCTAGCATATTTAGCATGATAATTTTTGGATTTTTATTATTTTTATTATTTTCTTCTTAGTTTTTGGGTTATTATTACGTATTTGGATCAATTGTAAGTGGGCTTCATATAATTCCACTTAAGGGGGGTCCATTAGGGTTTTTTTAAATCTAGAGTTAGTATAAATAAAGGCATAACCAAACATGTAAGGTCACGCAATTTTCAGATCAATAAACTTCTTTGCTGCACTTATTGTGTGTTGGTGGGATAATCTCCCTTTCTTGGTTCTCTAAAGAACTGAAAACGACTTATTGAAGAACAACTGTCTTCGTGGCGTCATCCTTATACTTCTCGTTCGTGAATCAATATTCGTTGGGTGGGGGTCTCCGTTTCCAATAGTGCTGGTGCCTAGGTACAAGTTATCTTTGTGTCACACTCCTATCAGACCTGATTTACTTGGCTTTCCAGGAATTGGTGTCTTTGCATGTGGGTTGCGTGACCACGTGATCACGAGGTTCGCATTATTTGGTATCAGAGCTTGGCTCCATTAATCAGGTTATATCCTTCTGAAATTTTTGTTTCTTGTTGATTCCGAAAAAAAATTCCTTAGTATCCAATTTCTTCTTCTCCTTGAATTTGCGAAAAATAAAAAAAATTATTATTTCATTCTGTTATTGTTCAAAATATATCAGTACCATAAAAAAAAGAGAAAGGAAAAAGGAAAAAAATCCATTCAAAAAGACGTTTATTGGATTCTGCCGCAGAAAATTAAACAAGAGAAATTGGGTCAAATCAACTCGAAATTAGGTCAAATTTTATACTCTGATTACTGGGCTCCTAATTGCACCTCATATCAAATTTGGGGTCAATTGGATATCGTTTTCTTTGGTTTTCAAATTCGGGTCTAACTAGGTCTAATTCATAACATTTTTGCGTCAGTATATCAAACCTTATCATAAATTGCTCAAACTTTATATTTTGTCTATCTGGGTTGATATAGAACTATATCTAAAATTTTAACAAAATTGGACATCATTTACTTTAGGTTTCAGATTCGGACTTAACTCGTCATAAATGAGTCTGTTTGGCGTCAACTTTTGAAATTCGCTTGCTTTCTGTTGTTTTCATTTCTTGCAGTTTATTTTCATCATATCCAACATATTTAGGTGTTGTTTCTATTTTTATTCAAGTCTTTAGTTTCGTTCATATTTCGGATAGACTCGCTTGCTACTCGCGAGACTATCATCGCAGTTTCCTTTTGCTTGTTTTCTAGTTTTTATTGCTTCTTGAGTCATATATATAGTTGGTTCTATTTGGTGTTGGTTTCAGTTTCGCAAAAACCGCAGGAAGGTGAGACGAGAGGTGTGAGCGTGTGAGGATATTAAGAGTAGTTTGAGCGAAACACGAGCGACGTGAGGATAATTTTTTTTACCATTAACCAATTTTTGTAGGTACTATCATGTCAGACCAAAACAACACACCACCCCATCCCGAGGGAGAACTTACGTTCCAAATGCAATCCATGACGTAGATGATGGAGAGGATGAATTTTGTGATGGGAAATGTGTGTGAAAGACTTGATAGGGTAGAGAAACATGGTAACAAGGCTGGTACAAGCACCCAAAATGCAAGGAAGCTTGGGGCTGAACCGAAAGCAAACAATGGCAGTAGGGCCGAAAGGCCAAGGTGGGCTGATTATGAGGATTTTGAGGATGCCGTTGATGATATTGGTGATGGTGGTTTGAGGATGAGGCCATAGGCCATCGGGAAGGTTTTCGGCAGACTAGAAACCGAAGGAATTATAGGAATAGAACTAGGGGCCAATTCAGCCAAAGGAAAAATTTCCATAGTGTTGGGGGACATGCTGATTTAGATGGTGATTTGGATGCCATCAAACTAAAAATACCTTCTTTTCAAGGTAAAAACGATCCCGAGGCATATTTGGAGTGGGAGAAAAAGGTGGATTGGATTTTTTATTGTCATAACTATTTGGAGGTGAAGAAAGTAAAATTAGTAGTCATCGAATTCACAGATTATGCACTGATATGGAGGGATCAGAATGTTATTAGTAGAAGGAGGAATGGAGAGAGGCCGGTAGCGTCGTGGGAGGAGATGAAAGTGTTGATGAGAAGGCGATTTGTGCCTAACCACAATTATAGAGATTTGTATTTAAAATTGCAGGGTTTGAATCAGGGTTCTAGGTCTGTGGATGAGTATTTTAAAAAGATGGAGATTGTCATGATTCGGGCCAATGTGATTGAGGATTTCTAAATGGGCTAGATTTAGAAATGGACTGAATAGGGACATTGCGAATGTTGTAGAATTACAACATTGTGTGGAATTGGAGGACATGGTCCATATGGCAATGAAGGTGGAGAGGCAAATAAAGAGAAGGGGCAGTACACGTTTTCAGACCAATTCGGCTTCATCTTCCTCAACATAGAGGCCGAATTTGAAGAGAGAGGGGGCTATCCAACCAAAGCCTTATGCAAAGGCCAAACCACCTAAGGCCAAAAAGGATACTCATACAAATGGGAAAGGTAAATCTGAATCTCAACCTACTCGTGATAGAGATATTAAATGCTTTAAGTGTTTAGGGAAGGGGAACATTGCATCTTAGTGTCCAAACCGAAAAGTTATGCTTACAAGAGATAATGGGGAGGTTGAATCTGAAAGTGACAAATCTGAAAGTGAAGAGATGCCACCTTTAGTGGATTGTAGTGATGAGGAGATTGCATATCCTGCTGAGGGGGAGGCCTTGGTTATAAGGCGTGTGCTGAACATGCAAATCAAAGAAGATGATGTAGATCAGCAACAGAAAAATATATTTCACACTCGATGTCACATCCAAAACAAGGTATGTAGCATGATAATTGATGGAGGTAGTTGTGCTAATGTTGCTAGTGATACTCTTGTGAAGAAATTGAATCTGAGTTGTATTAAGCA
>Ga0325411_1004280_pt1 | contig 16056 bp, 8 predicted proteins | sample PopdelMetagenome_13_FD_206181 | JGI IMG/M metagenome (GOLD analysis project Ga0325411, IMG submission 206181) | Populus deltoides microbial communities from Bellville, Georgia, United States - Xylem-PdIQD-R4 | ecosystem: Host-associated > Plants > Phyllosphere > Stem > Wood/Secondary xylem...
AAAGGTATCTTATATTATTAGATATGTTATTATAAAACATGCTTTAGTTAAGGAGTTATTGATACTTCAAGTGCAAAATGATGATATAAAACCTTGATAAAAATGCACTTTTAAGTACTAATCACAAAGAAAATGGATCCATGTAATCTATACCCTAACAGTTAAAGATTTCAATGATAAGAATAGGATTTAAAGGCATCATATGATGTTTTAAATGGATTCTAACTTTTGTCAATTTTCTCAAGTTCTTAAAATGCATAAGCATCCTTGAACATTATGGGCCAATAAAATTCATATTGGAAAATTTCTATAATCATCTTTTTTTACAAGAAATGACCATCGCATGCTTTAGAATGACAAAATTTATTGACAATACTTACCTCATTGTCAGGAATGCATCTTTAAAATATTTGATCAGGACAATACTTGAATAAGTAAGGGTCATCCCAATAAAAATTATTCACTTCACTCAAAACTTTCTTTTATACTAGATACTCTAATAAGTTGGCAAATCTCCATTTGTTATCATGAAATGACATTTTTTTCTAATTCAGCACAAGATTCTTCTCTTCACACCTGCTCAAAACCTTTTTCCAAGTTATTTAAACAATTATCAAATGAATCACCAAAAATAGAAAATCATCCATGAAAACCTCAAGAAAACATTCAATCATATCACTAAATATGCTTAACATGCATCTTTGAAATGTGGTTAGTGCATTACATAATCCAAAAGGCATCCTTTGATATGTAAAAGTATCAAATGGACATGTGAAAGTAGTTTTCTCTTGATCTTTAAATGCAATTTCAATCTGGTTGTAACCTGAATAATCATATAGAAAACAATAAAATTCATAACCTGCAACTCTTTCTAGGATTTGATCCAAAAAAGATTAAGGAAAATGATATTTTTTAGTCATTAAATTAAGTTTTCTATAATCAATGCACATGCGCTAACCAATAATAGTCCTAATTAGAATTAACTAATTTTTCTCATTTGTTATCACAATGATTCCAGACTTTTTAGGTACAACTAGGGTAGGACTTACCCATTTGCTATCAAAAATAAGATAAATGATTCCATTATCTAAAAGCTTAATGACTTCATTTCTCACTACTTCTTTCATATTAGGATTAAGCCTTCGTAACATTTCTCTAGAGGATTTAGCATTTTCCTCCAAATAAATCCTGTGTGTGAAAATTAAAGGATTAATTCTTTTTATGTCAGCTATAGCCCATCCTAATGCATTTTTATGAATTTTTAGAGTTTGTAATAACTTACCTTCTTGATGTGCATTAAGTTTGGAAAAGATTATTACAAGAAAAGTTTCTTCTTCTTCTTTCAAAAATAAATAATTGAGATTAGATGGTAATGATTTCAAATCAAGTTTTGGTGGTTGAACACTTGAAGGTATGGACTCAATTGATCATGGTGGCAACTCCTTGGTTTTTGGTCTCCAACTACTTGCCTTTAATTCTTCATGAAAATAAATCATTTGCAAATCTTCAGATTCATTAAATTCAGTTTCACTAGAAGTAGTTTCAAATTGATTATAAACTAATTTTTCAATAAAGTCTACTTCTTGTAAATCATGATTATCTTCATGTTGCTTGCAAATGTTAAAAACATTCATTTCCAATATCATGTTTCCAAAAGATAATTTCATCACTCCATTTCTACAATTAATCAATGCATTAGAAGTTGTAAGAAATGGACGTCCTAAAGTAACAGGAATTGAATTACATGCTTCAACAAGTTGTGTAATCAAGACAATAAAATTCACAGGATAAATGAATTTATCAACTTCAACTAACACATCTTCAACTACTCCTCTAGGTATTTTCATAGATCTATCAGCAAGTTATAGAAGTTGGTTTAACTCACTTAAATTGAAACTTTGAAAAACTAAATATGGAAGTAAATTCACACTAGCTCCAAAAGCTTTTTTAATTATTTTGTTCTCCAATAAAGCATGAGATTGTAGAACAACTAGAGTCTATATATTTCAAAGCATTATTGTTTTGAAGAATGACACTTACTTGTTCAACTAAAAAGGCTTTCTTTTTTCACATTCAGTTTTCTCTTCATGGTACACAAGTCTTTCAAAATTTTAGCATAAGAAGGTACTTGTTTAATAGCATCTAGTAAAGATGTATAGAAGTACTAGTGGGGAATCAGTCTTCTTTTTTTTGTAATGTTCAGGTTCAACCTCTTCCTTACCCTCAAAGATTGACTCATCATCTTTCTCACAAGGTTTAAGAATAGGTTTTTCAATAACCTTATCACTGTGAAGAGTCATGACTGATTTGACTTGATCCATATATTTGCTTCCCGAGCTACTTGCACTTGAGTTATATTGTCCTTTGGTATTTTGATGTGGTTCAGAAGGAAACTTACCTTTCTTCTAAAAACTGAGAGCAAATGTGAATTTTACAAGAGCACCTTTTAAATCTTTCATAGTTTGAGCATTTTGAGTGTTAATTGACTCTTGCTTTTCATTGAATGCATGTAGTGTTTCCTCAAGATTTATTTTAGAAGAGGGAACATAAGGAGGTACATATCCTTGATAATTTTGATGAGAAGGAAAAGAATTCTTTAAAAATTATTGTTACATTTCATTCCAATCACACATAGATCCTGACCTAAGATTTTGTATTCATATTTTAGCATTTTGTTTTAAGAAAAAAAGCTTTAATTTAATGGTGTTTATGCTATAATTGAAGTCATTATACGTGTTACAACCCTCTTCAAATTCTCTCAAATATAAGTATGGATTTTCTAGATCTAAGCCATGAAAAGCTGGAAGAGTTTAATGCTACCTATTTTGAAATTTAAGTGAGATACATTAGAAGGGAAAACTATACATGATAGTGCACTTGTTCTTATTGGATTCATGTGGTCTCTAAATGTTCTAAGACAGTTATTGTCATTATAAAGTAATTGGTTATCTTCCACAACCATATTTTCTAAAGAAGATAAAGATTTTCTAGAAAGTCTACCACTTAATATGTGTGACCAAACTCTCATACAAGTGCAGAAAGAAAAGAGAAAAGGAAGAAAAAATAAAATTAGATAAAATAAAAGTGAAAATAAAAAAAATATAGTTTGTACAGTAACTTACCTCACCGACAACGACGCCAAAAACTTGACACAATCAAATGATCGATGTCTTCTCCCAGATGTAAAAGTGTCAAAGTAATAAATAACCTGGCAAGATCAGGGTCGATCCATAAGGAGGTTAATTATACAAAATCATAAATAATAAAAGAAATAAAGTTAAAATGAACTTTGAGATGTTATATCAATGTAAAGATTAAACAAAGATAAAACAATTGTCAAGATTAGATGATTCATTAATGATATTTAAAATAAGTATAGTCCAAACTCTTTTTATTACTCAACTAGAAATCAAACACAAAGGAGGTTCCAATCGGATGATTAATCATTAATGGCTTATTTTAACTTATTAACATGATCATATTAATTATCTTATTTGAGTAACACCAATAAATGTAAATGTTGTCAAGTATTCATGGTGCTAATTTATGTCAACAACAAATTGAGTTCATGGCATAGCATAGGTGTCGGTTATCCATACCTATGAAAGAATCAAGTATTTATTATGCCAAGGGTTGTACACCACGAATCTAGACTCACCACTTAATAAGCAGGGTATTAAGAATAAGTAAGATAATAATCATAAAACATATTAATAGCAACTTTCTTGAATATAAACACTAAAGTATATGTTGAGTTTGTACTATACTTATTCTTTCACCATTAGTGTAATTTTTTCACCTTGGCAAAAATAAACTTAACTAAACATAATAAAGAAGAAAAACATAAATAAATAAGATAAGAACATAGCTATGATATAAATTAACTAAGTATAGTAAAAGAAATGATAAGCATAAACAAGATATTAATGAGAATATAACATGAAATAAAATTGAACATTACAAAAATACAAAGAAAAAAAAGCAAAAGAAAGATCTTGATCTAAAAACTAAGATGCCTAAATATATGGCAAATGTCTCCTTTTATAGGCTAAAATTTAGAACTATTAATTCGGTGGCTAATTATTGCTTTGGTGGCTGGATAAAACATCATTGATAATATTAGAATTTAAACAGATGGTCTTCATGAAAGTTGTGGGTATTTGTCTCATCTTTTCAATAAAAAAAAACTTCTAGAACTCGAGATATGGGTTGAACATTAAACAGTGTCTAGGCTGCAGGACAAATTCAGACTTCTCTTTTGTTGCTAATAGTCGAACTTCAAAATGGCAATATTGAATCTTAGACTCCTAATGAATTTTTTAGGCCTATGTCTTAGCTTTCCATCAAGCTGAACCACATATAAATCCAAGGTCTACAACTCCAGTTATAACCCAAAAATCAAATGGTGTTCCAGTTTGAATTGAGTCAACTCAACTAGAATTTATTTTCTAAGCTTAGCCCTCTTTTTGTCTCTTCAATCTCAATAGTTAAATACATCAATTAATTCTTTGAATTGTGAGATATGTCTATTTTGCAAACCTGCATTTAAAACGAGAGTTTACCATAAATTAAAGATAGCTTATATAATCAAACTTGTTATTAAAAAATAGGATTAAATTAAAGAATTTAATGATACTTCAAGTGTAATATGATTATAAAAACCTTAATAAATTTCACTTTTAAGTACTTATCAACAAGTTTTCTTATATGTCATGTTTAACCGTTTGCCATATCTATATTGTAAATTCTGACCTAATTGATTCCATAAATACATCAATTGCATGGAAAAACATACATAATTGCTTGATTCAAACCCTAAATTATCTCAATTCAAACAAAATACCTAATTATTAAACACACACAAACAATAACAAATCAAAACTAAAAATCTAATAACTTAACAATAAAACCCATAAAATTAAGAGAAATGTAGTGTTTTTATCCTAATTTGACGACGACTAGATGGTGGTTTGAGCAGTGGTTGTGGCGAGGAGACTATAGAAGGAGATTGGGCCAGCAGTTTTATTTATTTTATTTTGTTGAATAAAAACACTAGAAAGATGCATGGAGATGAAAGGAAGATCATTTTGGTGTTTTGGTGGAGGATAAGAGGCAATTTTCGGTGAATTAGGAAGGTGGAGAGGCTCGGTTTGGAGGAGATGAGCGGTGGCTATGAGAGAAAAAAAAAAGAGAAAGGTAGGTTTATATACCAATCGAACACGCCATTCTAAACCACTGTTTTGTAATGTAACCAATGATTGAGAATCATGTATTTGAATGGAAATCATGTTTTTGTTGGAGTTGTATTATTTTTCAAATACTTTTACAAACCATATCATTTTGCTAAAATTCCACTCACATAATGCTACTGTTCAAAAGATTTTGAATTGCTTGGCAGGAAAAAACTGGAGCAGAAAATATTGACAAGGGCACAAACAAAATTAAGTTGCCAAGAGTGGATCAGTGCATATTACACATATATGTGGTACTTGTTTACCTAAAAGTTGGGTGGTACTTCATTTTTTTCAATCAGGGAATTGCATATCATTCGGATCATTAATGTGCTGTTTGAAAGTTTAGCATTGAAAGTTGACGCAGCCGCTGAGGTTTAAATGCATGATCTAAAACCCATAATGAAGGCTCTTTTGAGAAGTAACTGGGTACTGCATGGAACAGAACATAATAAATCTACTTTACCATGGCAGAACCTGGAATAAGAAACAATAGACGACCTTCAAATCCTTTTCTTTACTTGTGATTTTTCATTCCCTCCCTATTTCCCGTGGTCTGGGGAGGACAAATAAAAGCTCGTACGGTCCAGCACGATTGAGAAAGGTTGAGAATATTTAATTAAAGGGAAAAGATTTGCTTCTAAACCCATCATGCATACCCCCCCCCACCCCCCCCCCCCCCCCCCCCCACCCCCCCCCGGGGATCCATTCAAATTTTGATCACTTCTCCCATCGTGATTCCTGCCTTTTGCATGCCAAAGCTAATAAGCTATCATGTTTACACCGTACACTGTTTGTTGTTACTATATACTGTAGGTATCGCCAACTTCATTTCGACTTTGAAAAAAACAGCCCCTGCAAACCACTACTTTCAGTTTCAGAAAATCAAACAAACAAATGGCAAATCAAAAATGGGGAAACAAAGGTAGAAATAAATAAAGGATTTAATGGGGTTACAGCAATTAGATGAACAACCTACACTTGCACACTATCAAACAGTGCCTCGCCAGAAAGCACGACTTTTAACCAAATTCCAAGCAGCAATTCTTAGACATCTTTTAACCAAATTCCAAGGGGCACACAAACTACTTTCTGAGGCATTTTTATCTTTTCATCAAGAAGACTGCTTCACTTGTGAGCCTCCTTAACAAAAGCCACATCCCCACTCACAGCAGTTGGTGACAGCAAGAGTTTCGCTTCATCACTATCATCAATTTCTGTTGACTCACAGGGGGTGCTGGTTGCCAGAGATTCACTTCCACCTTCTTCTGAAGATTATTACCCAAGAATTGAAACACCAACGCCAAGAACACAAACAAGACAATCAAGTTTATAATTGACTAGATGTCAGATTATAGTATATGAAGAAAAGGTTGTATTCAAGAAATAGATTACTCACCTAAGCACTCATGGTATTCAGGTAGCTGTTTAACAGTAGTTACTTGAAGGCTCTCGGGAAGCAGACAACTACAGAGAGCACCTGAAGTTTTGACAAATAGCAACATCAGTTTTCTTTCTCACAAATGGTGTTTCATTTGTAAGTAAAACTCTAACAGGTGAGATTCCAGCAAAGCCAAACAACTTATTTTGGAATATCTTTTGCACAAACACCCTTAATGATGCTTGACAACTGAACTTAAAAGCAAACAATGAGCTGAGTACAGCATCGAAGCCCACCACAGCTGGCTCTCTGCCGGTCACGGTGGAAATTCAGGAAAAGTAAACAATTTAAAAAAAGGAAAAGAATTAAAAAAGCTTAACTAAATGGAAGAATGCTTTGTACCTAGCCGAGCAAGCCGATTCACCCATCCTGGTATGCACTTGCCTGTCAATCTCCACGACATGTCATCTGTAAAATGGTTGCAATTTTTGGAGATGAGGTGATAGGTATCTCCATGATACTCGGAAGCAGCACTCTCTATAAATGTTCGGAATTCAAAGGGAGGCATATTTATCCGGCCTAAAGGGATGGAACATCTGTAAATAAAACCAGGGCAGCTCCTTGGTTCCACTTCAAAAACTCCACTGGCAGGGAAGTCATGGGCTCCGAATCCATATTCCTTACCATGGACTGTTCGTACATGTAGACAAAGTCAAAGAAGTTCATTAGATTTACAGGGAATGACCATGGACACTAAGATTCTAATGTCGAATTCACGTCTTATAAAATGCATGATGACTTGAGGAAATAGCTATTCATATTTCCAAAAACACAACAGATTTTGACAAGCTATGGTTATAAAATATCATTGTAAAAAAAAAAAAAAAAACCAACCACTCACCAAATCAGAACCCTCTACGACTCTTAACCATAATAAAACTGAAGCAATACGGGATGTACTGTAAGGTATAAGCGGTGAAAATTACAAATTTCAGGCAGGCAGGCCATAAAAAAAGAATATGGGCAGTGACATTGAATTTGGATAAAGAAAATGCAAATCAAAGCACGTACAAATTATATTGGATGAAATTATTAGCATTTAGGACGACGTAAACCCTAACACAGTAGAACTTGTGTTCGAAATCATCAAATCAAGAAAGAATCGCCAAATTAAAATAAAAGGGAGAGAAAGACCTTCAATGCCTGAATGAAAAATCCCAAAACCGAACCAATAGGTGTACTGGTTTAGAGGTATGAGATCGTATATGTTCAATACCACCTGCGTGTCACTGTTACTCAGAAAATCAGAGCTCGAACTCGCAATATCATTTGCCGCCCCCATTATCAACCCAGATCAATCAACTTTAGAAATGCCCACTGGAGTCTCTCACAGTCACAGATCTCCTGCCAGAAAGCAATAACTTTTGAGATAACAAACAATAAAAGTTCTAATCTTTTTTTCTATTTAAGGATGACGATGACGTAATAATGATGGGCAATATAAAAAATTAACACACGAATTTATGTTTTTTTTTATTGTGTGTTAAAAAACAATAGCAAAGACGAGGATATACAAATTTGAAACATGCCAGAATAAACGGAGATCAACTCTTTGAAACTAAAGTAGTGATGAAACTCACATAAGAAAGCCCAAGCCCCAAAAATCCTAACTATTAATTACTCAATTTTGCTATAACACTCCTAATTATAACTCATTTTATTTCTTTCAATCAAATCTCTTCTTCTTTTTTCTTTTTTTTTTTTAGTGTGTGTATATATATTCAAATGAAAAATAATAATGAAAAGTTATTTGAAAACAAAATGTATAACAATTAATTACACTTTCTTAATTTATATAAAAATTCAAATGGGAATAACACTTTTAGAACAAGGATATTATATAGTTTTCATTAATATCATAATTTTTAAAAATGTTTGTAGCTCATACATACATAGTTGTTAATTAAAAAGTAGCCACTAAATTTATGGATTAAAGTTTATTTAGGATGAAGTGTCAAATATATACTAACCAAACTCAAATATAATTATAACCCAACATAACATTAACTTTAACTGTGATTATACTTATTTTATTTAAAGGAATGTTTATAAATATGGTAATGATTATTTTTGAAAGTAATTTTCATTTAAAAATGTATTAAAATTATATTTGTTATTTGTTAAAAATTATTTTTAATATCAATATATAAAATGATCTGAAAATATAAAAAAATTATTTAAAACAAAAATAATAAAGATATTTAATATTTTTAAAATAAAAAAACAAAATTGATTCGAAAAAAATAGAATCTTCTTTAGACATGCTATGTTCCTTTTTTTCTAGCTTCATTAATCACGAGGGAACTAGAACTTTGCTTGATTGATTATTTGTTACCGTAAATGGATCCATTGTTTTAGTGTAAAAAAATTTAATGGTTATTATTATTATTTTATTAAAGGGTTGATTGTTCAAAGAGAATTTGTCAAACAACAATGATTGTTGCTAATGAAAAACTAAAGAATAAATGGATAATTATCAAGAGTCATGCTTATATTATTAACCTAGTAATCTTTAAATTTTCTTTTTAAATTTTTTTTAGATTAATATAAGTATTCAAATCATCTTTCGTGCATCTTAATGATCATGTAAACTTTCAGTAATTCTAAGATTTATAGAACTCAAACTGATAATTTTTAAAAATTTAACCTAAAACCTAACCAGTTAAGTTTTACCCTCAAAATTAAATATTTGTTGATATTTGCCTTTGATTCACGTGAGCTTTGTTTTCCATGGTTTTCTTGCCTACCACCTTGAATAATAGTAATCGGAAATGTTAATGGGATAAGTTTTGGATGTTTACATGCATGCATGCATGGTGTTTTCTAGAATTGTTTTTTCAATTAATTAATATGCTATTGTTTTATAAAAATATTTAGTTGAGTGTTAAAAAAAGTATAACAATTACAAGCCTTTTAAAATATTTAACCGAAATCTTGTATATATAAACTCGAATCAAATTTAAAAAGTAAATTAATATTTATTTTTATTTTTATAATAATTTAAATTAACCAAATTCATAACCCAAGCTCGATCATTAACACAAATTTTATTCCGAATTGATTTTTGAATTAAATTTTAATATTATAATAATTATTATTTTTATCAAACACTAATCAATTCTTGAATTAAGTTTTAATATTATAATAATAATGCTTTTATGTGACTCATCTTAACCGACAATGATGGAATTAAGTTTTTTACAAGAATATTTTAAAAATAAAAAATAATAAATATTAGAAACTTGCCTTCTGTATACATCTCTCTATCTTTTCAACCTCTATTCCATCCACAACAACAGTAATGAGTAACCAATCGCTACCCGACAAACCTTCTCTCAGACGTCCCCTAACCATGTCAAATAAACAACATTTTACCAATTCTCTTCCGACAAATAAAACATTACAGCTGAACTGCTGTAAAACAGTCGAGAGAAACAGCAGCCTTCCAAAGGCAACAACCAGCAAATTTATTTCCAACTTTCTTGTAGTTGAAAGAGTGAATATTTGACAGAACCCACCCAACAACAAATGCTAAGGATATAAATTATTTAATTAATAGTATCCTTTCATAAAGTTACAATTTGCTCACTCTTGAGGATAAACAATCAAGCAACTTCTATGAGAAACCATATGATACTTCGTGGAACTTCATCTAGTGCTTGCCAAAGAACCTCGGTTCATTCTATTCCACCTGCAACACTGCAAAAGTTTAGATTGTGAATTACGATATATATTTTCCATGGAATGGACATAAAATCATTCAACAAAACAGTCTGAAAGCAAAACTTACAGTTGTAGCACCTCCTGGAAACAATAAAATAAAATAAATCACAGAGTTCCACAATCACAACTGGTCTGGCGTTGTTCTTTGGCGGTTGCGCTCCCTGCGCCTCCGAGGGCCTGACCCACCATCTGAAGAATCATTGTCATCTTCTCTGGAAGAAGATCCAGTTTCACCGTCATGATTCTCCCCCCAATGCCGGATGGCTCGCCTTCTGAAACCTAGCTGTGCTAATCTTGAGGCACCAGACCAGCTACTACTCCTTGAACTAGATCCAGGTCTAAAAACTCTTATAAGAAAGAATACAGTGAGCCAACCACCATCATCTATAGGCAAAATGTTGTCACCCCTCTCTTCTCCAAATGAAGATTGGAGTGTGCTAAGCATGTCTCCAAAGTCCCTCTGACGCTCCAGCCTCCTCCAATCGCGTTGCCGCTCTGGATCAGCCTCTGATGGACGAACAAGTGGGTGTTCAAGCCTAGCATGTTTCCTTAGATCTGAATACGTGCCAGTAAAATTGCAAGTCTCGCAGGCACAGCTCCTTGATTTCGCATTCATGAAACTTCGTGCGGGTTCCATGACAAGCCAGTCTTTTATCTGCCCCCGACAGAGGGGGCACACTAGCTTTGGATGCGCCTTGTTCTCACAAGAAATGGTTTCGGTGGGTAAGGATCCTTCCTCAAATTGATCTTCCGGTGGAACTGTAACTGTTGATGCTGAGCTGACAACTTCAGAAGAATTCATGGTTGCGAGACTACTCTCTTGTGATTGTGGAGTTGATGAAGTTGTTTCTGCAAATGACTTGCAAAACTGATCAAGACAATTAGAATGACGATAGCTTGTATCACACATGTATGGACGGCAACCCTTCTCATGTGAGGAACAAATAAGGAGAACAGCATTGTGTGGATGTTCCATGCATACAGAGCACCTGGCTTCTTCCCATTCCTTCAGATTCTCCTCAGTTTCTGAAGGGAGTTTAGGTGATGAACGTCTTGAACAGCTGGAGTTGCATGTATAAGGAGATGCCCTGCACCTATCAAAAGATATGGAACGATCTCTTCTATCCTTTGGCATGTTGATACTTCAAAAATATCAAGACAAGACTAAAGTATCCAGAGCTCCTCCACCACAGCAGCAAAATGAACAACGTTCTAAGAAAACACATAAAGATCATCTATAAGGCAACCCAATAAGTGAAATAAAGCCTAGCGTTTCTAAGAATGAATAATAACAACAGAAATAGAATCCTAATAGACTTTTGAGAGTTTAATGCAACCTGTGTAAATAAATGAACACAAACCCCAAACAAAAAGGGGGGAAAAGAGAACAGATAAAGAAACTATAGCAAACAGGAAAAAAAAAAGATTTCTAAGCAAACTTGCAAATTCATACACAGACAAGAAAAGGTTCCAATTTATGAGATTTTCAGACTTTCTGACAGACTTTATCCATAAACAGAGACAATTGTAGCAAATTAAGAATAACAAACAGGCCTGCTTGCGGATAGCCTATGTTCATAGACATCAGCTATGCTTGTCGTCAAAAATATGCCCCACAACATTAAAAAAAAAAAAAGTTGTATCAGTATCTGTTTACATTGATGGATCCCCAATGGATATTCATACAACTGCAAACTCGAAATGATTAAACCAACATAGAACATAACCATGTTCTATTTATTTATTAGTGTTGTGGTGGTTAGTTTGGGTACAGCCAAAAGGCTTCAAGGCATCACTATTGATTTGCACTGGACCTTAATTGTATACCCTACCAAATCCGTACTGCTTTCTACATCGATATTATTCTTATGAACAATCACTTGTAATGAATTTATAAAGTCCAGACCCTGAAAGATGGGCAGCTACCAAAAAGAGCAATTCTCCAATCATACAACTATCAGCAGCAGCATAAGATTCAAGAAGAGAAAGAATGAGTTGCAGATACAAGTTAACCGCATCCAACACCATGACAGTGCCATAATGTTTTAGAGCTACAGCCATCATCATTATGTTATCAATTTTGCACCATGATTTCACCAAGTTGGTACGTTCACATTCCATATTGCTCTCTGATTTTAACATCATTCAAACCACAGCTCATAATGGCTTTATGGAGTCTGAGTACAGGAATCGAATGAGAGGAGCAGTACACAACCCATCTTTACAAATCCCTGAACTCAACTAGTTGTAAGTTGCAGGAGTCCTTTTACCCTTCAGCTTTACCAGGGCCACAAAGGATACCGCAAACTTGCGCACTGCCTCAATTACTATCTTTTGACCTTCCTCAAAAGTCACAAAACTTGGGAAACTTTGACAGCTCAACAACAAAAAAAATCACAGACAAAACCCACTTGCGTTTTGCAACTTCACAGATAAATTCCGCTTCAAAATTCAAACCCCTTGTGACTTACAAAATAAAAGCTCAGATGAAGTCATCATATACAAGTCCCAAGAACAGAGAGAGATGTGACATTCAAAATAGCAAGAGCAGGATGTGAACTTTCTACTTCCAATTCAATCTAAACAAGTTTCTTTACATTTCATTCCACCAAAAGCTCAAGCTAAGGAAATCAAACCCTTTTTTTTATTATTAAAATGGTTTCTTCTATTTTCACAATTCTAACCTCAAACACACCTCACAAACATGGAGAAATCAAAACTTGAAAAGATGAAACAATCGAAATGACTGATAAAGTTTCAGAACTACAAGAATTAAGACATGAAAAGTAGAGAGTTAAATCGGAGTAATCAGGCAAACAAAACAAGAAAGAGATATTACCACAGCTTCTTTGAGAATTCGATTCCTGTTAAAAAGATCGTCGATCGTTACCAAAGAGAGATTGATTTTGAAAGAGGCTGCCCCTTTTTTTCCTTCTTTTTTTAGGGCTACTTTTTTTCGGTTCAGGACAGGCGACAAATGAGAGAGAATATATATGGTGGCCGATTGCTGACGTGGTAGACCTCGGTTTCCTATTATTATTGTTTTAAATTAATTATTGTGTTTGGATTTGAATTTGAATTTATAATAAATAAATAAATAAATAGAAACAAATCTAAAAATACCTCCTTCTAGAAACCCTAACTTACCTCTCTTTTTTCCCCGCTCTCATTCTGTCTACCGGACACCTCCTCAGCTGTTAAAAAGACTTCCTAAACTAAACGATAACATTTATTATTTGAAGAATTATGTGGCTTTGCAAGGGAAGCATCAAGAACTCTGGGGAAGAAAAGAGCAGACAAATCAAGACTAACCAGCTTTCTCAGCTTTGAGATCTCATTTGGAATCTGGCCTTTAAGGCCATCGATGGACAAATCTGTGAGAGGTTGGCAAACTTTGACTGGCCGCAGGGTTGTGTTGAAGTTGTTGAAAGATAAGTGTAGACTCTGGAAAAAGTGAAGACTAAAAGGCCCACTTGAAGCGTCATGTCCACCATTGATTCATTCAGAGCTCAAGTCCCACGCTGAAAACACAACCACGATCACCCTCGTCACAATTTATACCTGGCCACTCACAACAATACGAGGTTGAATTCAAAACTTCACTAGTTTTGTAAATGAAAGTTGTGTTGGGTTTATGGGTATCATTTTATATATATATATATATATATATATATATATATATATTATTAGAAAATTTCATTTTATTTAACTTTCATTAATTTTTTAAAAGTTGAGTTGTTATAAACTACAAGTCACCTAATTATCCGGTCGTTAATGATAATTTACAAGAGTTACAATTGAAAAATTTATTAAATTTCTATTTAGAATAGAAAGATTGTCATACCTAGAGTGTTAGCTCTCTAATTTATGACTTAGTTTTTTTTCTGTCTAATAGATAACCACTTCTAACTAAGAGATATAGCTTACTATTTATAAAAAAGTATGAAAAACCTTAAATATTAATTTACCCTCTGAATAATATTCATATATTAATTCAGTTCTATTTGATAAATTAACTCAATCAAGTCCTTACTTGATTTTTTTAGGTCTAGAATATAATCTTTGTATTAATTATATTCTAGTTCTTAATTTCTAAAAGATATTTTATTCAAGTTATACTTAATTAAATCATCATAGTTTAATTTCTTACTAATGGTTCTTAATGTGTGTGACTCATTAGGTTTCTAATATGTTAGTCCAAATATAAATTCTAATTCTAATTAAATAAATTAAACAATGTAATTTATTATCAATTCAACAATTGATTAATTTATATTTCAAGATCAAGTGCATCATCTAACAACATGTTATGATGTGGATCAGCCTACGAACACCAAAGAACCATTACATGTTCCAAATGGGTCAATCACAAGGTCCAAAACGAAGGCATTGAAAAAAGCATTGAATAGGCTGGTTGTGCAAGTTTTGACCAAGGCTGAACTTAGGGATCCTTTGGATCATCAAGAAGAAGCCTCAATACATTTAATTCATGTGTAAGAGGGGCTTAATCCACCTTTATTTGGCCATGAAGTTTCAATAATAAGACTATCAATTTTGTATTAGTTTCAACCAACTTTGTTTTGTGATGTTTCCATGTGTTTTATGGATTCCTAACTAGTTTTGAATTTTCTATTATGTGTGGGAACATGAATTATTTCCTTTAAATATTAGAATTTATTATTTTATTTTCTTATCAGGTGAGGAGAAAACATAACAAAGAAAAAAAAGAATTCAAGTTGACTTATGAAACACATGTGGTGGCGAAGTTTTCTTGTTAAACAAGGAGAATAATTCAGCAACTTAATTGTGTTTTCTACTATTGGAAGGATACCAAGAGGCGGCAAAAGAGAGCGTTGAAGGCAACATCATTTTCCTTTCAAAAAAAGGATAAATACATGGCTGAGATTAAAATCCTATTTTAACTTGAAAACCAAAGGGCCAACAACTTCTCTGTTAATTCCTAGGATTATTGTGTAGCATTATAGGCTATAAATAAGTTTTGTATTAAACCTGCAATGTTTTATTTTCTACTCACAACAAAATTAGACTTAGACTTATGGACTTTATTTTTATTTTGTTAGTTATAACTCAAGGCTTGTTTAGGCTTAATTAATACTTTATTTTTAGCTAGGATCCAAGGCTTGTTTGGATCAAGGTTTTGGTTTACTAGTAAAGGTTTTGGGTCAATTCTTATAAGTGGGTCAATTCAGCCCATAAGAGTAGATCAATTAGGGTTAATTTCTCAAAATTATATAAACACATATAAGCCTAAATTTCAAGACTTTTGATCAATAATACTTTTGGACTTTTTTAGTATATCGTGTGAGAGTGATTCTTGCATTTTTTTTTATTCTTAAACAAACTGAATCTAACTTATCAAAGATTAAATAACTTCGTAGCATCATTTAACTTCATTATAATAGTGTTGGTGTCTTAAAACAGGTTTTCATTGTGTCACACTCAAATAAAAAATTTTCAGCTTTTTGATATCAGATCTTAATCTTTATTATGGGTTACGTGATCATGAAGTTTGCATCAGTTGGTATCAGAGCTAGGCTCTAAGAATGGGTCATATCTTTTTGAATTTTTTGTTTTCCTAGTGTTTGTTAAGTTTTCAATATTTGATTCAATCTTCTTCTTCTTCTTCTTCTTCTTCTTCTT
>Ga0325411_1004281_pt1 | contig 16056 bp, 16 predicted proteins | sample PopdelMetagenome_13_FD_206181 | JGI IMG/M metagenome (GOLD analysis project Ga0325411, IMG submission 206181) | Populus deltoides microbial communities from Bellville, Georgia, United States - Xylem-PdIQD-R4 | ecosystem: Host-associated > Plants > Phyllosphere > Stem > Wood/Secondary xylem...
AAGTCATATCTGTGATGTATCCAGTTGCGTGGTTGTTTTTGGGAAAGTGCTAGTCTGGTATAGTTGAATGAGATTTTGGTTGATTTTGCACGGGAAGACAGTGGTTTTTTTGTTGTTTCTCTTCATTTTAGGCAGGTATAAGTACTCTGTAACCACATTAGATTGTTTATTTTAATTATTTCTTTTGAATTTTGTTGGATTCAAGGGACCACAAATGAATTTTGCGTCTAAGATTGATTAGGACAGTCGTGCTTTTCTTAGGTTGCTAGACCTAAGAAACTTGGGTCTGCAGCCACGAGCCTTAGATCTAGCAAGTTTGCCAGACCCATGTGCATTGAGTCTAGCGTGGTTTCCAGACATAAGCGCCTTGAGTCTGGTAAGGCATGCTTGCCAGACCCAATCACGATGGGTTTGCCAAGCTTGGTAGTCCCGACCAACGTGGATCAGACACCTTTGCCTGACCCAAGAAACGTGGGTTTGGCAAGCTTGGTAGACTCAATTTGTTGTTATTATTTTTATTATTGTTAATATTATTAATATAATTATTAATAATTTTAAAAAAATATTATTACTATTGAAGAAAAATCATAAATTTGATTTGAAGGGTAAAATTAAAAATTATAAGAACTTTAAAAAATAAGCCATGGAAATAAAATAAAAAATCAACCAAGGTAGGTCTGTCAAGCTTGCAAGACCCAACCATTATAGGTCTGCCAAGTTTGCCAGTCTCAATCAACGTGGGTCAAACACCTTTGCCCGATCCAAGTAATATGGGTCTGGCAAACTTGTCAGACCCAAATTATTATCCTTATCGTTGTTGTTGTTTTTTATTGTTATTGTTAATGTTGTCGTTATTGTTATTGTTATTGTTATTGTTATTGTTATTGTTATTGTATTATTCTTATTCTTAATATTATTCTTTTTATCATTCTTATTATTTTCATTATTGTTAATATAATTATTAATAAATTTGAAAAAAAAATATTATTACTATTGAAGAAAAACCATAAATTTAATTTGAAGGATAAAATTAAAAACTATAAGAACTTTGAAAAAAAGAGTCAAGGGAACAACATAAAAAATAAACCAAGGTAGGTTTGCCAAGCTTGCCAGACCCAACCATGGTGGGTCTGCCGAGCTTGTCAGTCCCAACCAACATGGATCAGACACCTTTACCTCACCCAAGTAACGTGGGTCTGACAAGCTTGCTACACCCAAATAATTATTGTTGTTGTTGTTCTTACTGTTGTTTTATTTTTATTTTTATTATCGTTATTGTTATTGTTATTTTTTTTTATTGTTGTTGTTGTTGTTGTTGTTTGTTATAAAACTATGTTTCAAGAAGTATATAATAATAAAACAATATAATTAATAAAAAGTAAATAGAATATATAAGAACAATGAAGATTAGGATGGGTGAAGAGAGAACACTTTTATTTCATATGAATTTGTAGTTGTATGTGTGTATATTATTCTCTCAACAATGCTCCTATTTATAGGTACATGTACATAAATATTTATAAGCTCAAAGATAATAAGAATATGTAGATTCAAATAAACTTGATGATGATGAATGAACATAATAAAAAAGGGATGTAGGAAGACATCTAAACATCCACATATAATGTATGATTTTATAACAATCCCCATTGGATGTCTATTGTACAACCTTACACATTGAAAACTGCCTCATTAAAAACCTTGTCAGGAAAACTCAATGGGATAAAACTTAGGCCATGGAAAAAAGAGTGTAGTGCGTATTAACTCCCCCTCAAGAATATATCATCTCAAGTCTTTAAGCTATCTCATTCCAATATTGCGCCGCAATCCTTCAAACGTTGCAGTTGGTAATTCTTCGTTATCCTCACAAGGTCTTAAAGGGTTCTTTTTCACATTAAGTGACTGAACAACCATTGATGTACTCAATGGATTTGTTTTATCCATATAAAATCTTTTAAGGATCTTTTCTATGTAAGTTAACTAATGAATGAGAATTTCATTTGCTAAATGCTTGATTTGTAGGCCAAGACAAAATTTTGTTTTTCTCATATCTTTCATTTCAAACTCTTTCTTTAAATAATTTATTGTCTTTGGTATCTCTCTATGAGTTCCAATAATATTTAAATTGTCACAACCCAATTCTGAGTTATTCCCTAAAATTCATTTTTTTTCAAAATCAAAAAAATAAAATAAAGGCTGGCAATGTAGAGAAAGCAGGCTGAGAAATTAAGCAGAAATTTTGGAGGAAATTTTAAAGCCTAATTATACCCCATTACACCCAACAATGGAGAAAAATGCAAATTTAAGGCCAAATTGAATGATTATTAGACGAATTTGCATAACAATCAAGTTCAAGGACATAATTAAATTTTTAATTGGCCAATTTGATTTAATCATTTGCCAAATTAAATTTTAATTATGCTTAAGAATTAATTTGGGTCAAATTGAAGGATTTACATAAGTGCAAGGACTTAATTAAATTTTAAATGGGTAAAATTAATTTTATTTGGGGTTTAATGGGTAAAACATTAAGTTTGGGGGCCTAATTTGGGCCTAATTGAGAAGATTGGAATTTTAAGAGATAAAATTTATTTTTTACCAAGTTAATTGATTGAAATCAGGGGCAAAATCGCAAGAAAATTGAAGTTTTGAGGTCAATTAAGGGTTAAATTGACAAAATTTGCAACCAAGGACCAATTTGCAAAAGGCGCCAAACTAAAAGGGCTTAATTGATAAAATTCGGGGGTGAAATTGAAGAGATTGAAAGTTTAATAGTCAATTAAGGGTTAAATTGCATAAATCCGAGACCAAGGACCAAATCGCACTAGGCATGTAACTTTGGGGTTCCCGTTGAAGTTCATTAGGGGTTTAATCGCATTAAATCAGAAGTTTAGGGTCAATTAGGGATACTATTGCATTAAATCGAAAGTGGGAGGACTAAATTGAAGATCGACAAAAAATCCCTAATTCAAACCAAAACGCCATTGTTTTTAATTTAAAAAAAAACAGAGAGGACAAGACGATGCGTCGTCTGGTCATTGTTTATTGTCTTCCCCAATTTTGCCCGAAAATGACAGCTCAGGGAGCTAGTTTTAAGATGTATTTAATGCCTCATATGTCCACCAAAATTGACAACACATACACTAAAATGGTCACCTGACATCCCTCTATCCCTAAGTATGGTCCATTCAGGCCTATTAACATGACACCGGTACTAACCTAAAGAGGTCAACTTAGGCAGTCCTTTTCCTTCAGATTTGACAACTCACGATGCACACTTTGTACCAACGGTTGGGATGCTTTCCGACCAAACCAAAGGCCATAATTTGGCACCATTAAAGAAAAAATATCCTTCTTCCACCTCCTTTAAATAGGGGTGCATTTCATGGCCTGAGCAAGGAGAAAAGGGGGTCCAAAAATTGCCAAAAATCAGCTTACTCATCTGTTTTCTTTTCCAGCCAACGTTCCTCCCTTCTCTTTCCATCGTCTCTTCAGCCCCTGAAGACCCCCACAGACGCCTTTCTCCTTCACCAACAGACGACAGCGCATCCTCCCTGTGAACCCAAATCCTCACCAGTGGCAGAACAACCACCGCAACCGTCGGTCCCTCTCCCGTTGCAGATTTTCTTCTCCTTTCATATAGCTCTACAACCGGCCACCATCTCTGCCACAGCCTCAGCCACCGTCCTCACGTCAGCCCCTCCCCGTCTCAACCAGCTGGCCCTCCATTTAGGCACTCCGGCGTCAAGTAGCGCCGCCCCTCCGTTGCTGCTAACCAAGTTGTTAGGTCGGGCCAGCAACCATGTGGGCCTAGGCCGGACCATTTGGGTTCGGCTCGACCACAAAAGGAAAAGAAAAGGATCTGTTGGGCCGAGATCAACCCAACCCACAATTCCTGGGCTCGGCCCAGCCCACATATTTAATATTATATAATATATATTATTTTAAAAAATCCAAAAAAAATCCAAAAATCATTTCAAAAAAATTGTGATTTTCTTAAATATTTTTCTATCAATTTTGCATAATATCGGGTTGTATATTTACATTGTAAAATATAAATTCGGTATTAAAATACCTGGTTTTCTCTGAAATATTTTTTTTAAAAAAAATTTCAAAACATTCTCAATAACTTTTGAATTAATTTCCCTTTTCAAAAACAAAAAAAATATTTTGTTTTCATGCATACGGCCAAATCCTAAAAATTTTCACTGCATATTTTCATTTAAAAAATTGCATCTTTCTCATGCTTTGAAAATCCAAGAAAATAGATATCATAATCGGTTTATGATCATCTATTAGGGTTTGACCAAAATATCAAAAAAAAAATTTTAATTTTTTTGGGATCCAGATGTAGACTTTAATATTTGTGGGGTGTAAAATTACACGATAAAATGCACCATCAGGTATTAAAGATACAAGGTATAAATAAATACAATGCTAAAATTCAAACTTTAGAATGGTTAGGACTTAACTCGATAAGGTAGAAACTTTCTCATGAAGAGAGATTTACCTTGAACCTCAGAAAAGAACAACGAATAGAAACTCGACCTAGAAAAACAGTCAAACAACAATGCAGCTTACCTTAGGTAGGGTGCACTGGGTGATGCGCCTTCCCCTTGCACAACCAGTCCCTTACTCATACTCTCGCAGACCATAGGTTCCTAGCGACCATAATACTAGGTGACGTCTTCTGAACATTTATCATAATTTTATGATTAAATCTAAAAACTCTTCCCAATACACCACACCTCACACAAGAAGCATAACAAGAGCCTCCGCCATCGCCAGACGACATCGCGACGCTCCCACCCCGCGACAGGATGGCGACTACACTAAGGATCACCTTGGCTGCTCGGACTAAACTTTACTTGTTTGATTATTTGCCTTTTGTTGGTCTTTAATTTTAGCTCGCTTTTTTACTGCTTTAGCATGTATTTTAAAACCCAATTCTAGGTTATGTGGGGAGTAGCGGTTTGCCTCATGACTTTTAGTTGGGGTTCGGATTCGTTAAACATCCAACCATGAGTTGAGTGTTTACTCGGTAATGGCGGTCACACTATGCCCCAACCATTTCTTGTAAACCCTTATACTGCCTTCACACAAGGTGGTCACTAGGCAGTTCATAGACCTTTTCGAGACCAGGTAGAAAGCCTACCCATCATGTAATGATCTAGAACCTTCCTTTAGAGCATGAACTCCCTTAATATTCATTGTGCATGGGTTTTTGCCATTCATAACCAATGTGCATGTAAATACATTTGCATCTATACACATATATCAATCCATTATAAATAACATATATACATGCAACAAGTTGAAAATAGGTCCCTATAGAGTCTACAACACCCGACTCCGAGCAAGAAACATGGAAGATGAAGAGGGTGCTCACCGTGACGCCCATTTCCAAGAAGAGTTAGAATCTCTAAAGGCAAGCATGCCATTTTTGTCCAGACTCCAACAACGGCCCGGCCCGAAGAAACAATGAGTGAACATGGTCAAGAACCTCCACACAATCCAGCATTTGTGCACTCAACGCCACTAGCACCAGCTCCTGCAGTCATAGATCCATTTGCCAATAAATCCCATAAGACCAAGTCATCTGATGGCATTGATCAAAATAATATATCGGCGCTTGAAGCTCTGATTAGAGCAATTGAAGGGGTAAACTTATATGATCCAGTACGAGCAGAAGAAATGTGTTTGGTTCCAAATGTGGTTGTCCCGAAAAAGTTTCATATTCCTGAATTCATCAAATATACTGGAACATAATGTCCCATGACTTATCTCAAATCCTATTGCAACAAGATGGCAGAAGTAGTACATGATGAGAAACTACTGATGCACTTTTTTCAAGATACCTTAAATGGGGCGACATTGAGCTGATATATGAGATTTGACAACATAAAGATCTGCAAATGGAAAGACTTGATGATGAAAAGATTTTGTTAGGCAATACAAGTACAATATGGACATTGCTCCTGACAAACTAGCTTGTGAAATCTAGAGAAAAGGGACAAGGAAAGCATGGGGGAATATGCCCAAAGGTGCAGAGATTTAGCTGCACATGTACATCCCCCACCTTTAGACAAAGAGATGGTCACCCTATTTGCCAACTCGCTCAAAGCGCCATACTACGAGCATGTGATGGGTAGTTTGGCCCAGGAATTTACTGATGTTGTGACAGTAGCTGAGCGCATAGAGCAAGGAGTCAAAAGTGGTAGAATTTTTACGTCCACTGAGAAAAGCTTTGAGGGTAAAAGAAAGGAGGTCGACTATGTTGAAAGTGGCTATAGGGGTAGGAAGAACTCATTCCAAAACTATCACACTTTATCCCTTTCACCCTAAATTTCCAACATCAGTCTCAATCCTACATTTCCTACCAGAAAACCTGAGCCTTAAACCAAATACCAGATAGTCCAAGAACAACTACCTGCATTACTACTACCCTTAGATAAGATGTACCAAAAGCTACTGAGCATTGGGCATATAGCTCCAGAACCCTTGACACCTCTGCAACCACCTTACCCTAATTGGCACGAGCTAGATTTCACTTGCGAGTACCATGCTAGCGTTGTGGGACATAGCATTCATTCATATAGTGCTTTTAAGAAAAGGCTCATTCATTTGATCAAAGCTAGGTGGATAACATTTGAAAAAACTCCAAACGTGAGTATAAACTCTCTACCTAATCATACTTTAGGTACTGGATCAGTGAATGCACTAGAGGCGGAACGCTCCGAAAACCTCAAAGCACCGATGGCAAGAGTAGGGTGTGAAGAAGGCAGTGTGCATTCTTAAGGACAGAGGACAAAGTTATGCCATAAAATGGGAGGATGAAGCTCGCCCAATTATTGTCTTTTGCTTGATCATGTTTGTTTCAACCTGTCTGGCTCATAATGCCACAAAACTTTCTCTGTTAAATAAGCCTTTCTTGTTAATAAAATTATGTGTTTTTCTGTGTTCATGATATGCCTTCATTTTTTATGTTGCTTCGTGCAAATAATACCTGGCACACCCTTCACTCACAAAATCACTACACCAAGAATTCTTTGGCGTGTTTCTTTTTTTCCCAAAAAACATATATGATCCCATGTTTTCACAAGGATTTTTGGGTAATCAAAGTTTTAATACAAAATAAAAATCAAATTGGTGTTTGTTCTAATAAACACATACTGAAAATTCAAGTGATATCAACCCGAACACCATGAGATAACTTCAAAGCTGAGTTTTGACTGTATGAATAATGAGAAACCATTTTGCATATTTGCATGTGAGAAAGCAAAGCTTGCTGATTCTGAATGAATGTATTTGAAATGAAGAAAGACCATTTTTGATATCCTTTCACAAATTCAAAAAATCCCTTGCCGTCCCTTTTTGAGCCTAATGCATTTTTCTTGAAAACTAACCTTGTCTAGGATCACACTTTCTTTACACTGGGGGGCAAGTGCAAAAAAAATCCTTTATGACTAAAAGTATCCAAACAACCTTTGGGGGGCATGAAAATGTCCACAACGATAAAAGTGTCCAAACAACACTGGGGAGCATGAAAGAAAATTCTTAATAATCAAAAGTGCTCAAACAAAGCTGGGGGGGGCATGAAAGAGTTCCAAAAAGATTTGAGCGTGCAACAAAAATTACTAATATAATGTTGCTCAAAACCAAAAGAAGAAAATACCCAACAATGGGGGGCACCGTGGACCATTTTGCAAATCAATTCCAAAGTCCAGAAATTCATGGACCAAAAAAGAGTTTGGGATATAAGCACTAGTGATACATAGTCTTAAAGTCCCTTAAACTCCTTTTGAGCTTATAAATATCATTTTCTTCATAGCCAAGAGCTAAAGCCTACATTACGTGCCCAATCAAGCCCTTTCTGATCAAAGGCAGGCAATCTGGATCTGTAGACATTGTTTTCCCATGCAAAACAAGTCATTATTCATGCAAGCAAAATGAATACTTTGAAAACTGATTCTTTAAAACCCTCAAATTAGATCTGGAACCGCTTTGACCAATCAAACATCACTCACTTCACCAAAAGCAAAATAAAATTTTTCAACACTCATGTAAACCTATCCATGATAATCGCTTGAATTTTTCAAAACATGTTTGTTTTGAATAAACATCAAAATGATTTTTCAAAATAGCTTTGAAATTCCAAAAATTCTTCATGAAAACAACTCCTTGTAAATAACCGAATCTTCTTCCACATAGCCTCATCCCAAAGGAAAACCCAAATTGAATACTTGGAGACATGATCAAACTGGGAGGCAGTCCACCAAAACACATAAGGTTGACTCCATGATTCCCCTTTTAAGAAAACAGAAAACATTGGGCTGAGTTGGCAACCTCTTCAGATAAAAGTTTGTGGGATAAAAAGTATGTTGATGTCATATCCCTCCTAGAAGTCAAAATCACAAGATGTAACTCGAGTAAGCAAGAGCGGAAAGAGCCATCAAAACTTACTATTAGAGACTCCAACTTTTGAGAAAAGGAAAACTCCATGAAGAAAAGGGGACCTATATTTCTCAGGTAAGTAGACATGTATATTGATCATGATGCATTACTTTCATCCTTGACATATCAGTGTCTTACCATCACCTCTTCTTGAGCGGCTGTTGAGCCATCAACCATCCCAGCCGGTGCACCTTATAACCCTATCTCATTTTGAGTGCACCCTTGAGCCCCCAACTCTCGATATTGTGCTTTCCAGCCCTATCCTCCTTTCGAGTGTCCCTTCGAGCCCTCACCCCTCAGGTAGTGCGTTTTCTAACCATACCTCCTTTCGAGTGCCTTTGAGCCCTCATCTTTTGTGTAGAGTGTTTACTAACCTTACCTCTTTTCAAGTGCGCTTTTCAGCCCTCGTTCCCCTTAAGTCCAATCTCTTTTCGAACATTTCTTTGAGCTCCCGTCTCTTGAATGATGCGCTTTCAAGCCCTATCATGTCTTCTCTTCAAAAAAATTTATTTTATTTTATTTCACTTGGGCATGTCACCCATCACAATCAGACCTTTTTGAAAACTCTATTCATCTTCCATTTGGGCCGGTTGCCCATTACAATGAAACCATTTTGAGATATCCTCGCATTTCTCACCCCCTCCAAAATCTTCCATTTGGGCCAATGGCCCATTGCAATGAAACCATTTTGAGAAATCTTTGTATTTCTCACCACCTTGACAATCTTCCATCCGGGTCAGTTGCCAATTACAATAAAACAATTTTGAGAAATCTTTGCATTTCTCACCACTTTGAAAAATCTTCGTATTTTTTACATCTTTGAAAAATTTTGTGTTTTTCATCTGGGCAGGTCGCCCATTACAACAAGATCACTTTGAAAAATCTTCGTATTTTTCACCTCATTGAAAAAATTGTGTTTTTCACCTGCGCAGGTTGCTCATTACTACAAGACCACTTTGAAAAATCTTCACAACCTTCAAAACCTTTCATTTCGGTAGGTTGTCATTACAATAAGACCACTTTGAAAAAATCTATTCATTTTTTACCATTTTGAAAAATCTCTGCATTTTTCACAATTTTGAAAAATCTCTGTTTTTCACCTTGGCAGGTCACCCATTACAATAAGACCATCTTAAAAAACTTTTTTTTTAAAATTTTATCTAAGTAGGTCACCCATGATAATTCAATCACTTCAAAATCTTTGAATTTTCAAAAGAAAAATCTTCCAGTTTTTATTCTAAGTGCGCTTTTTAGCCCTCAAAAGGATTCATCATTTCTCAATATGATGAGTCCATCATCTCTCATTCTTTTTTTTCTTTACAACGCTTACAATCTAAATTCTCTTACTAGACTTTTTATCATAAGCATTGTAAAGAGAGGGCAACTATCAAAACCCAATTCTGGGTTATTCCCTAAAATTCACTTTTTTTCAAAATAAATAAATGAAAAAAATAAAATAAAGGCTAGCAACGTGAGGAAAGCAGGCTAGGAAATTAAGCAGCAATTTTGGAGGAAATAATTGTACCCCATTATGCCAAAAAATGGAGAAAAATGCAAATTCAAGGCCAAATTGAATAATTATTGGACGAATTTGCATAAAAATCAAGTTCAACGATATAATTAAATTTTTAATTGGCTAATTTCGTTTAATCATGGGCCAAATTAAATTTTAATTATGTTTAAGAATTAATTTGGGTCCAATTGAAGGATTTAATTAAGTGCAAGAACTTAATTATATTTTAAATGGGTCAAATTAATTTTATTTGGGATTTAATAGGTAAAACATTAAGTTTGGGGTCCTATTTTGGGCTTAATTGAGAAGATTGGAATTTTAAGAGACCAAATTTAATATTTACCAAGTTAATTGATTGAAATCAGTGACAAAATCGCAAGAATATTGAAGTTTTAGGGTTAATTAGGGGTTAAATTAACGAAATTCATAGCCAATGACCAATCTGCAAAAGGAGCCAAACTATAGGGGCTTAATTAATGAAATACGGAGGTGAAATTGAAGAAATTGAAGGTTTAATGGTTAGTTAGGGGTTAAATTGCATAAATCCGAGACCAAGGACCAAATCACATTAGACGCATAACTTCGAGGTTCTCATTGAAGTTCATCAGGGGCTTAATCGCATTAAATCAAAAGTTTAGGGTCAATTAGAGATACCATTACATTAAATTGAAAGTGGGAGGACTAAATTGAAGATCGATAAAATATCCCTAATTCAGACCAAAACAGCACCGTGTTGTCTAGTCACCGTTCATTGTCTTCCCCGATTTTGCACGAAAATGATAGCTTATAGAGCTACATTTAAGGTGCATTTAATGCCTCATATGTCCACCAAAATTGACAACACATGCAGCAAAATGGTCACCTAACATCACTATATCTCCGAGTATGGTCCATCCAGGCCTATTAACATTACACCGGCACCGACATTAGCTTAAAAAGGTCAACCCAGTCAGCCTTTTTCTTGTAGATTTGACAATTTACGATGCACACTTTGAACCAACGGTTGGGATGCTTCCCGGCCAAACCAAAGGCCACAATTTGGCACCATTAAAAACAAAATATCCCTCTTCCACCTCCTATAAGTAGGGATGCATTTCATGGCCTGAGCAAGGAGAATAGGGGGTTCAAAAATCAGCTTACTCCTCTGTTTTCTTTTCCAGCCAACATTACTCCCTTCCTTCTCTCTCCACCGTCTCTTCAGCCCTTGAAGACCCCCACAGACGCCTTTCTCCTCCACCAATAGATGACATCGCAACCTCTTTGCGAACCCAAATCCCCACAAGTGGCAGAATAGCCACCACAACCGTCGGCCCCTCTCCCACTGCAGATTATCTTCTCTCATCCTGCTCTGCCACCGGCCACCATCTCTGCCACAACCTCAGCCACGGTCCTCACGTCAGCCCCTTCTTGTCTCAACCAGCTAAGCCTCCATTTAGGCACTCCAGCATGAGGTAGCGTCACCCCTCCGTTACTGCATGCAGAACGAATTCTCTTGTTTTGCATGCAGCATGATTAATCAGCATGGTTGCTGGGTCGGGCAAGCAACCATGTGGGCCCGGGCCGGACCATTTGGGTCCAGCCCCAAAAAGAAAAGGAAAGGATCTGTTGGGCCGAGATCGGCCCAACCCAAAGTTCGTGGGATCGGCCTAGCCCACATATTTAATATTATATAATATATATTTTATTATAATATTATTTTAAAAAACAAATCCAAAAAATCTTGAAAAATCATTTCAAAAAAGTTGTGATTTTCTTAAATATTTTTCTACCAATTTTGCATAATATCGGGTTGTATATTTATATTGTAAAATACAAATCCGGTATTAAAATACCCGGTTTTCTTCGAAATATTTCAAAAAAAAATTCAAAACATTTAAAAAAAAACTCTCAAAAACTTTTGAATTAATTTCCCTTTTCAAAAACAAAAAAATATTTTGTTTTATGCATATTTTCAATAAAAAAAATTGCATCTTTCTCATCACTGGTTTATGATCATCTATTAGGGTTTGGCTAAAATAACAAAAACTTTTTTTCCAATTTTTTTAAGATCCAGATGTAGACTTTAATATTTGTGAGGTGTAAAATTACACGATAAAGTGCACCCTCAGGTATTAAAGATACATGGAGTAAATAAATGCGATGCTAAAATTCAAAGTTTAGAATTGTTAGGATTTAACTCGTTAAGGTAGAAACTTTCTTATGAAGAAAGATCTACCTTGAACCTCAGAAAAGACCAACGAATAGTAACCCGACCTATAAAAACAATCAAACAACAATGCAGCTTATCTTAGGTAGGATGCACTAGGGGTGATGTGTCTCCCTGTTGCACAACCAGTCCCTTACCCAAATTCTCGCAGACCATAGGTTCCTAGCGACCATAATATTAGGTGGCGACTCTTGAACAATAATCATAATTTTATGATTAAATCAAAAAACCCTTCACAACACACCACACCTCACACAGGAGGCACAACAAGAGCCTCCGCCGACACTCGCACCCCACGACATAAATCATCAACATACATAACAATAATAACAAAATCAGATTCTAACTTCTTTATTAGTACATATAGGCATATATGATCATTATTATACCCTTCTCTCAACAAATATTCATTAAGATGATTATACCACTTGCATCCTGAATGCTTTAACCCATATAAGGACATTTGTAACTTGATTGAGTAAACCTTTTAGAGATTTGAATTATATGCTTCAGGCATTTTAAATGCTTCAAGGATTTTCATATAAACATCATTATCTATTGACCTATATAAATCGATTGTGACTACATCCATCAGACATATATCTAGCTTTTCATGAGTTGCTAGGCTAATGAGATACCGAAATATAATTGTACCTATTACAGGAGAATATGTTTCATCATAATCAATGCTAGGTCTTTGTGAAAACCCCTATGCCGCAAGTCGTGCTTTATATCTTACGATTTTGTTTTTCTCATTTTGTTTTCGCACAAATATCCATTTATATCAAGTTGGCTTTACACCTTCAGGTGTCTGGACTACAAGTCCAAAAACTTCATGTTTTGCAAGTGAATTTAATTATTATGTATAGATTGCTTCTTTCTATTTTGACCAATCATTTATCTGTCGATATTTTTTGATATATTTAGGCTCAAGATCCTCATTTTCATTAATAATCAAGCGATATATTATATAAAAAGATATTCTCAAAAATTATTTTATTTCGATTCCATCTTTTATTTGTAGAGACATAACTTATCGAGATCTCCTCATTTTAACTGTTTTCAGGTACCTAAACCTCTTATGAGGTTTTATGATCAATTATGTCTGTCTCCTCATGAATATTTTCTTTCTCAATAATGCCAATTTTATTATTTGCTCCTTTTATTTTTTGAGGATTTTTATCTTTTGAACCAATTGGTCTACCACGCTTCTGGCATTCTATAGACTCATTTGCTATAATTTTAGTGGATTGTCCTACTGGGACTTCAGTCTGGGCTGAAGCATTTACAAGTGATATATGAGATTTGGTTACTCGTTTTGAGTCAGTGAATGCATTCGGTAGCTGATTTGCAATGTCTTGCAAACGAAGTATCTTTTGAACTTCTTGTTCACATTGTTTTGTACAAGGATCAAAATTCAATAATGATAATGCATTCAATGTAATATCTTTATCCAACTGTTTAATTTCTCCCTCTATTGTTGGAAACATAGTCTCATCAAAATGACAATCTGAAAATTATGCCGTAAATGAATCACTTGTTAAGGGCTTAAGATATTTAATTATTGATGGGAACTCAAACCCAATATATATTCTTAGCCTCTTTTTAGGACCCATCTTTGTACATTGTGGCGGATAAATTGGAACATATACTGCACAACCAAATATTCTTAGATGGAAAATGTTTGGCTTATGAACGAAAACCAATTGTAATGAGGAGAATTTGTGATATGTTGTTGGCCTAATGCATATAAGGATTGCTGCATGTAAAACAACGTGCTCCCAAGTAGAGACAAAAAGTTTTGTTCTCATGGGTAATAGTCTTGCAATTAACTAGAGGCATTTAATAAGTGATTCAACAAGACCATTCTAAGTATGAACATGGGCAACATAATGTTCAATGTTTATTCCAAGTGACATGCAATAATCATTAAATGCTTTGGATGTGAATTCACCAGCATTGTCAAGACGAATAGTCTTGATTATATAATTTGAAAATTTTACTCGTAATCTAATAATTTAAGCAAGTAATCTTGCAAATGTTAGATTGTGAGTTGATAATAAACACAAATGTGACCATCTTGTAGATGCATTTACCAAAACCATAAAATATCTAAATGGTCAACATGGTGGGTGAATGGGCCCCAAATATCACCTTGAATATGTTCTAGAAATCTTGGGGATTTAGTCCCAATTTAGTTGGTGATGGTGTAATGACCAATTTGCCTTGAGAACAAGCAACACACTAGAATTTCTTAAATTGAAGAATCTTATGGTTCTTTAATGGATGACCATGTGAATTCTCAATAATTCTTCGCATCATTACTGATCTAGGATGGCCTAACCAGTCATACCAAATAATAAAAGTATTTGGTTCATTGAACTTCTAGTTCATTATTGCATTGACTTTGATTGTACTAATACTTGTGTAGTACAAACCTGAAGATAAAACGGGTAATTTTTCCAATATTTGTTTTCTAGTAAATACATTTGATACGATGTAAAGATATTCTATACCATTATCATTGCCAGTCTCAGTATGGTACCCGTTAAGTTATATATCTTTGAAACCTAGTAGATTTTTCCTTGATTTAGTAGAGACAAAACATTATCAATAATAAATTTTGTTCTATTAGGAAACATTAAATTCGCTCTTCTAGAGCCTTCAATCAAGTCTGTTGAACCTGATATTGTATTCACTTTGCTTTCATCATTCTCATAGTTGAAAAATATTGTTTATGGTTGAGAATGATATGTGTTGTTGCACTATCTGCTAAGCATATGTCTTCACCACTAATATTAGGCTTATTTACAGCATGATGTGAATCCACATTTTCTTCCACTTATCAACAAACCAAATATGATTATCTGCTTCAAGACGAAAGCGAAGAGAAATTCATGCTTCTACTTCTTACCAAATATGATTGCCTGCATCAAGATGAAAGCGAGGAGCAATTCGTGTTTTATCCATACTGATAACATGTTATAAAACTATGTTTCAAGAAGCATACATTAATAAAACAACATAATTAATAAAGAGTAAATAGAACATATAAGAACAATGGAGATTAGAGGGATGAAGAGAGAACACTTTTATTTCATATGAATTTATAGTTATATGTGCGTATACTATTCTCTCAACAATGCTCCTATTTATAGGCACATGTACATAAATATTTGTAAGCTCAAAGGTCATAAGAAGATGTAGATTCAAATGAACTTGATGATGATGAATGAATATAATAAAGAAGGGGTGTAGGAAGGCATCTAGACATCTACATACAATGCATGATTTTATTACACTCCCCCTTGGATGTCTATTGTACAGCCATACACATTGAAAACTATCTCATTAAAAACCTTGTCAGGAAAACTCAATGGGATAAAACCTAGGCCAAGGAAAAAAAAAGTGTAGTGCGTATTAACTCCCCCTCATGAATATATCATCTCATGTCTTTAAGCCGTCTCATTCCAATATTGCACTACAATCCTTCAAATGTTGTAGTTGGTAATATTTTAGTGAATAAATCTGCTAGATTATCTTTTGAGCAAATTTGTTGAACATCACTGTCACCACACTTTTCAAGGTCATGTATGAAGAAGAATTTTGGTCAGATGTGATTTATCCTATCTCCTTTGATATATCCTCCCTTTAATTAAGCTATCAATGTAGTATTGTCTTCATATAGCATGATTGGAGTTTTACTGCTAGAGGTGATGTCGACCAGCCTAGAAAGAACGACCAATGTTGTGGATAGAAAAGCCACCATGGCTAGATTTATTAATGGGTTAAATCGGGACATTGCCAATGTGGTTGAGCTACAGCATTATGTGGAGCTAGAGGACATAGTTCACATGGCTACGAAGGTGGAGAGACAACTTCG
>Ga0325411_1004282_pt1 | contig 16055 bp, 4 predicted proteins | sample PopdelMetagenome_13_FD_206181 | JGI IMG/M metagenome (GOLD analysis project Ga0325411, IMG submission 206181) | Populus deltoides microbial communities from Bellville, Georgia, United States - Xylem-PdIQD-R4 | ecosystem: Host-associated > Plants > Phyllosphere > Stem > Wood/Secondary xylem...
AATATTTGTACTAATTAAGGGCTATAATCACATAATTGTGAACTTTATATACGAACAAAATAATTTGAAAAATTAAGAGTGATTAGTAGCTAAACCAAATTTTTAACCACTGATTGATGTGGATCTGACGTGGCGAACGAAAAACCACGTGCCTGATTGAGAGGGGGCCACTGTAAAGCTTCCGTTTCCTGTCCACTCCTCTTGACGTTAACATCACGTGACGTGGGCCGTATTTTGGATAAGATTTGATTAGCATGTGGCAGCGGGGATCTTACTGTCACTTTAATATTAAAAAAAAAAAGTAAAAGTTTTTGATAATTCCAATGATGAAACGCCAGCTAAGCCAGACCATTAGTAATTATCCTTACGTTTACTCCATGAAAAGTGATTTTTTAGATTTCACTTTTTAGGGTTTTTTTTTTATATTTATTTATCATTAGTGAAGTTAATTAATTGAAATAGTAAAAAAAAAACACTTTATTTTTTAGAAAATATTTATAACATTTTTTCTGAAGTAAAAAAAAAATTATATCATGTTATTTGTTAATTATATTAAATTTGATCTTCAATTTTTTTATTGCTCTATATTTTATTTTAAATCTTTTTTTATATATTTTTTTCAATTTGTTTTTGAAATTTAATTTAATTTGATTTTTATATTAATTTTTATCTTTATTCTTTTGATTGATATTTGTTTCTCTGGTATCATTTTCTTAAAAAAATTTATCTATCGGATTTGGTCTTTATTTTTTTATTATTTATTTTATTTAAAATAATTTTTGAAATTGAAATTTTTTTTTTCAATTTCATTCTCTTTTAACTTTTTTATCTATCAAATCTGATCTCCATTATTTTTTTTATTTTTTTATTTGGAATAATTTATGAAATTGAGATTTTTTTTTTCAATTTCATTATCCTTCAACTTTTTTATCTGTTAAATTTCATCTATATTCTTTTAATAAATTTGAAAAAAAATAAAGCATTAATAATTTATTTTTCAACTTATTTTGCATGGCATGATTAAATATTGAAAATATTTCAACTTATTTTTCATGATACTATCAAATATTAAAAATTAACTTATTTTTCATGAATCAACTTTTCAAGTAAACCACTTTCTAAAAAGAAACATTTCATAATTTATCTTTCAAACAAATAGGATCTTGGGATTCACTGGAGTAACCACTAACAAGACTAACATTTCATAATTAAATTATTATAATTGATGAGCAGGGAAGGTTGGTTCATTGTTATTAAACTTGACATGGCAAGTCAACCCGGTAATCCATTAACTCAGGATCTAGATCGAGACGGGTTTTAAATTAAGTCATGTGGAAGTTGACTTGGTAAAACTCAGTGAGGTTAACCTGCGACCTGGTTAAAACCTGATTTGGTTTCTATTTTTTAAAAATAAAGTGGTTTTGTTTTCAAATCTTGAAATGATATCGTTTTAAATTGACTCAGGTCAAACTCAAGTTAATTAGCTCAATTCATTATCCGAGCCTTAAATCAAGTCAGGTTTGGTAATTTTATGTTGGTTTGATAATTAAAGTCACTGTATTCTCATTGTAAGCAATAATGTTTTTAATAATTTATAATCATGACATTATAGCTCTAAACACAGACTACTATGAATTGCAACAGTGAAATTACATGTGTATGTTGTGTAATTAAGATGATCATGAGGGCATTTTAGTATTTTCATGCTGTATTTTTTAATCAAAAAGTTGTTGGCGCGTGTTCCACTGGAGAGGATTGTTTGGTGATGTATGTCTTTTTTAATTTTTAACACGGTTAAAGTACTATTTTACCCCTAGAGTTAACATATATTAAAACTATTGACTAAAGACTTTCTTGACTTTTCACAATATTTGTAACAATAAAAATATTTCTTTGCTCCCAAGATCAAAGAAGGATAGGCTGCTCAACAAGAGTATTTCAGGTTTTTTCAATTTTCATGTAAAGTAAAATAACATTTTTAACTTTAGAAAAGATAAAAAAAAATAGATCGCGTCTGGTAAACACGCTAGACCCAAAGTATTTGGATCTGATAATAACATCAGGCCCGAGCGCTCTGTTATAAATATTTATAATGATACTAAATAATAGTGAATGAATGCAATTGAATATTAATTGAAGTGGAGTTATATTATAAATTGATAGGGTGCACAAAACCTAAAAAATAAAAAATAAATATCTAATCGAATGAGCAATAAATAAAATATAAATATACTTAAAACTCAACCTGCGAATTACCATTACCATCCCCAACAATCATGCATGGATTCACTTTTACTGAGATAAAGGAATATCAACCACGTGAACCAATCCTCTTGTCTCATATGATATGAACAGTGTACCATATTGCCGTGCACCCAAGCATGAGAAGTGTATTGAATTGTATCTATACCTACTTTATAAGAGACATGCAGATTAAAAATAAGTTGAAATCTGGCACTAAAAAAAGTTCAAGATGACAGGGACATGTTTAGATGATGTTGAGCTTATCCCCAGCAAATTCTTATCTTCTTCTTCCTTTTCTAGCTTTTCCTGTCTTCTGAAGTAATTGTTTGTCTCTTCTTACTTTTCATCCATTTATTGGCATGAGGGTGTTCATACGTTTTCCCACATTGATGAGTTCGGATAAGGCTGTCAATCGCTGAATGGATTGCCGTCCGTCACTCTGTTAGGTGAAGAAATGAGGAGTGCTATGAATACGAATGTTCTTAGCATTCTTATCAAACCTTGCTCATTCTTCGAGGTCGATTCGGTGACTTGTTGACTCGTAGCTCGTCTGTGGTCAGATTTACTTTGACTTGTTTAGAAAATTTAGATCCAGGTTGATTCAATGATCTAAGAATTGACCCATCTAACCTACGATTCGAGCCTTAGTCTGAGTACTGTATTATGATTCCTTAGATGCTAAACACCATAGTATCCGAAGCATTCAACGTTCATCAGGTGAAAGTGTCAGCCACAAGCAGATCGAGCGCCTTGTTCATTGCTGGTGCTATATCTAGGGTTTGTTCAGAAAAAGGAAAGCATGGATTAAAAATCGGAGCTAAGGGATTGGCTTTTACAAAATGTACTTTCTGCGTCCCCCTCAATTTGAATCCAAATTCATGTGGCGCTTGGGCAACATGACGTTGAAAGCATTCCCTTAGCAATAGTATTTTCACATAAAAGATGGCTGCTCTTAGAGTGTACAGGATGTTATGTGAACCTTCAGAATCATTACTTTTTTCTGGGCTTGAACTCTCCCGGATTTGCAGTATTGTATAGCCTAAGAAGACGATGTTTTACAAGGAAGATAGATAGAACTGGGATTTCGAGAACGATGCCACTGTGAACTGTTTTATAGCCAGACTGAAAGTTTAGTTTTACTTCCTGCGCTGACTGAAGGGCTTGGAAATTGGCTTTTGACGATTTATCTTGCGGGTGCAGAAAGGCTTCTATTACACGCAAAGATTTAATGATGCCTTCCAAAGGTTAACAGGCCTTTCGGCAACAAAATTGTAAACAATTAATATTACAAAATTGAGGAGTGATGTTCCACCAACCATCCACCATCAATAAATCTTATCCGACGATTGCATTAACAAATACAAAATCCCTCTTCCAGAAGAGACTTGCAGGCCAAAAAAACAATGGCTGGACTCCAGCATCTGCCATCAGCTTTTGACGTTGTAAATTAGGAAATCCTGACAAGATCGACCAACCCATAAAGCTCCAAGCACTGTGAGAATGACATGAATATCAATGCATTACACATTCGGCAATATCAAAGTTGAAGTCTGATCCAAGCAGAGAAAGAGGGCAGAGACGGAGAAATTTCAAGAAATTGGTTACAATTAAGTTAATGATGTTCATGTCTTAAAATTCTCACAATCTAATACACGGGTGAGACACAATTCTTTCTCAAAGTCGGAGCCTAGACATATAAAGTTATAAACATTGCACATATGGTGCTGTATAAAATACCAAGATCATCTTGAATGTACATATGATGAAAGCTAATGGCGGGCTAGGTGGAATCACAACAGTAGCAGCAGCGGTGAAGCAGCCTTGTTATGAATTTCCACAGCATTTTCCACACAAACCCGGGAGGCAAGCAATAACGCTTGATCAACTACAAATCTTTCACATAGAGAGATGCATGTCAGAAAGCAGCAGAACTCGTCCTTCTAAGCTGATATTTCTGTTCAGGTGAAGGTTCAATTGGGAACTTCTTCTCAAATTCCTAGAAACAAAGAAATTCAAATAGAAAGCGAGAAAAATCAGGATGCAAAACTCCTTGTAAGACAAAAACGTTGCTTCAATGTAAAGTACTCATTTATCTAAGATAGAGCTACCATCGACTTGATAGCCTAATGCTTATGGTGCCAAATTTCATCGATGCAGAAAAGAGAATTTGACTATTTTAATCCAGTTCCAGGGTTCTTGCAGCAAGAAGGCACTAAAAAACAAATATAGAAAGAAAACTTTACAATTAAATGAAATTTGCATAAGCTTTATCAAAGAAAATGTTTAGTAAAAGAATCAAAAGATAATTTTTAAGTGATATTAGACTTGTGGAATAAGGTTTGTATACGCTACTCAAACACAAATACTTTAATGTACTCTGGTTGGCATTATAAATTACAGCATCTTATAAAGCTAGAACTTGCCACCTTCTATCCAGCATTCAGGTCCGACAGCAACCGTCAACAAGATTCTGCAACAAAAAGCGAACATTTTTCTACACAAATGTAACAAGTCCCAAGGAATGTATTATTTAATTACTGCCCTGCATGGCTGATTAAATTATTCAGCCAAATGAAAAAATATTTAGCAAAGTCTAACCATGTCCCTCAACCAGTTAAGTGACCTCTTCAAAATACCAGTCAAACTCCAAATCCCACTAAACCAGCACAGCTTGTTAGGGTTGAGTTCAGGGCCTTTGAACACTGGCTTAACTAGAGGGAATTGATGGGAAAGCTGGCTGAAATCAGATCTACTTCTAGATTTAATTGTGGAAGATTAATGGAGTATAATGAATGAATGGAAGTACAGTCTAACTATCCACCAAAACCTACGGTTTTTAGGAGTCACACCTGAGATATGATTGATCAACATCTCAAGGAGCAGTGTTAGCCGGATTTTTTTAAAAAAAAATTATCATATTGTTTAACTACCAACAACTGACGTCACCGTCTCTCTTTCTCTCAACGCGTGTGTGCGCCATGCAAATGTTTCCTCAAATTGACCATAATGTGAAAAAAACAGATTTTTGTCGTAATTAACATGACAAGGAGCACCAAAACAATAGCATTAGAATGACTAGCACCCGACAACATGCAGCTTCTCAGGTTACATCTAGAGATGGATAAAATATGGCTTTTCCAACAACTGTCAACTTACTTAAGCCTTGCTCCTAACAGTTATGATTAAGACCAATATCCTTACTACCTAGTCCTCTCTACCGAGTGCATCATCTCTATTAAAATAGTTCAGAGTATATATCAATCTGAACTGGGCCGAAATACAACTTAAAAATTTGGAACACTACTTCCAATTCAGTGGGGGCATTTAATCATTTGGCCATTTCTTTCATCTTTCCTCTTGGAGTGGTTGACAAGCGTTCACGGAAAAAGAACTAGAAAACAGCTTGATTAAGATGAAATATCCTTCCTACCTTCTCTTTCTTGAGCTTTATATTCTCCTCCTCTAAACATGAAACCTTGCTCACCAGCTCATTATGATAGGCCTGCATGTTTGCAAATTCAGTTTTAAGGACATGGGTAAGCAAATAGATGTCCACGGTACAGTAAAACCTTGAAGACAAATGGAAGCTGTTTAAAAGCCTACCTGTTTTCTAGCTCGAGAACGGGCAGCAGATTCCCTGTTCTTGATCTTTCTCTTGAGCCTCCTGTCAATACTCTTCTCAAGTGCATCTGGGGCATCCCTGTTCCATCCCGACGTCGTAGAGTCAGATAACGTGCCAGTTGAAGGGGATGAGGAGAGGACCATATTCTGTGGAAAACATTGCGGAGTCACTGCAGCAACAGTAACCAAATCCAAAGAAGGGCTTATAGTTGCTTCGGCAAAAAGTCCTGCTTGTACCAAAAAATCCTCCAAAGTTGTTTCGCCAAGTGTCTGCTCTCTTTCCTGAACGTTCATTTCCTGACCAAACCTCTTCTTCTGCCCTTCTTGAATCTCTTTCCAGACTTGATCCACTGTCTTCCCACTCAATGCCCTAGCCAATGTGAAACTAGCCTGACGTTGAAGAGAAGATGTTGCTGTACTTTCACTATCCATTCCCATCGATTGATTTGCTTCGGTGCTCCATACATTTTTAAGAAGCTCATCAAGGTTCATGCTACACAAGGGCTTCCCTAAATTTCCCATTTGGTTTTCAACTTCGTTGAGAGGGAGGTTATACCACGAGGTTTGCCTCATCAATTGACACGGCTGCATATGAGATTGTTGGCCAGTGCTTTGCGATGCCATCGTTTGAACCCCCATTCACCATCAAACTCTTAACCCCAAACCTATCTCCACATTAAAAAAAGAAAAGGGAAAAAAAAGGCAAAACCCAAAGTCACTAAACAACTCCCAAAAACCCTAAAACACTTATCATCTTAATATCCTCCATTTTTCCATCTAGAAAGTAATCCCACTGTCCTTCTTCAAAAAATAAAAAACACTCATGAATCTGCTAAGCTAACCCATAAAACCTACCAATTCAAAAAACCCATTTTTTTTCGTTAAGCCTCAAAACTTTAACTTTGAAAAGCAGCATTTACTAATGCAATCCCATAAATGAATAGCTAAAAAAAAAAAAAACTCATTAAAAACAATAACAAAAACCCACTTTTTAAATCCCAAATGCTCCTCTCCTCTCCTCTCCAGTTCCAAGAAGGGAAACCCAGAATTTAAATATTCAAAGAAATACCCAAAACACAAACTTTCCAGTAGATTTTTCATTTTCATATTTTTTTCCCTCCTTTTTCTCGCAAACCAAGCAAGGGTTTAACTTTCCTCAACAAGAGAATAAATCACTCACACCAATCATACAATCAACCAACCGCGTAGAAACTAAAACTAAAAATAATTATAATAATACCTGGAGGAAAAGGATTTAGTACTTCAGAGGATCTGGGTGGCACTCTGAATCAGAGAAACAGAGGACCTCAACGAGGAAAACAAATGTATTTTTTTTTTTTTGTTGAGTTGTTGTCACGTCAGAATTCCACGTATCACTTTTGCGTTTTATAGGAACAGACAAAAAAGACAAGACCCTAACCTGTGGGCTTTTGCCACCTGGGCTCGTTAAAAAAATTTTCGACATTCGACTAGCCTGGCCGAGTCCGATTGGGTTTTATTATTATGGAGAAATTATATTATACACTCATCTCCCATTAATGGTTACAACTCCCTGGCCAGGATGGACTCGCCCCTTAAAATTTATTTCGAGTTGAGTTTTATATTAAATTATATTGAGAATAAATTTAATTAAATTTAATTGATTAGGTGGATTAACTCACAATCATGTTAAAACCTAATTTAATATTTTAATTTTAAAAAAAACCTTGTTAAAACTTGATTTGTTATTTATTTTTTTAAAATATATATTTAAATGATACTATTTTAAATTAATTCACCTAACAAATTATAGACAGGCAAGTTTTATTACTTTGCTCACATACTCCTTGTACAAACATAGGATTTCATTTTAGTTCTAAGAGTTCCTAGTCAATTCAGTTTTAAAAGATTAACTTGGAAAATAATATTAATTACACAAGAAAATCCAAAACAAAAAAAAAATAACAATTAAAAGAATAAGGATAAAAAATAAAATACAAAATAAATTTTATTTTTAATTAAAACGTGAAATTTTAAATAAAAATCAATTTAAAAAAGGGCCTAAATAATCAAAAGAATGAAGACCAAATTAAAAAAAAAATATTTGACAAATTGAGATTGAATGGTGAAATTAAAAACAAATAAAAATTTTACAAAAGAACCAAGAATAAAAATTACAAATCAAAAGAATAAGGATTTAAGTTGAAATACTAATAACAAATAGGGTCAAGCTGTAATTTTCAGAGGAGAAAAGAAAAAAAGAAAAAAAAAAGTCAACAGACAACAAACCGGATTACCATCGCTTACGTGCGTCGCACCATCAAGAAAATAACCCGGTGAAGCTTCCAACGATATAACGGGAGGATATTTTTGGATATCGGGAGGCGTTATATTTTTGTATTTTTATTTTTTTATATTTGATTAAATACCAAACTGCCCCTAAGCTAATATGATAATAACAAAAAACCCATTACAAAAATGAAAAACCCCTTAACACTAGTTTTAATTTTTTTTTGCTTTTAAGAACATTTTGATTGTTTCACTTTGCTTTTTATATATATTTGGTCAAATATCAAATTGTCCTCAACTAAATTAATAATAATAAAAAAATCATTGTGAAAATACTAAATTGCTCTTTGACACTACTTTTTTTTTTTTTACTTCTAATAATATTTTGGTTGTTTTACTATATATTTAAAAAGGAAAAAATTATTACCCCCAATTAATTTGGTAATGAATATTATAATTTGTATGAATATTATAATCTGTGTAAACACCTAAATGCCCTAAATAGCTACCGGTTGGAAATTAGAATTAAGTCTTTGCCGGAAAGGATGTAACTACACATGACTAATCATTAGGTACCTGTTTGGTTTTTAAGTAGTTTTTTCTTTTAAAAGCATTTTTAAAAAAAAATTTTTCTTGAAAATATTAAATTAATGATTTTTAAGTGTTTTTTAATGTGTTGATGTTGAAATTAAAAAATTAAATTATAAAAAAATATCATTTTAATCCTAATCATAAATTATTAAGGATTATAGTAGAACTTGAATAAGAAAAATATACTAATAAACAAAATCCTAATCATCATTTCACCACAAAAGCATCTTATATATATTTATTTAGCAAAACGTTAAAGGATGTGATCAAATTACTATAATCACATCTATAAAATATTATTAATTGAAATAGTACTTTGTGTATTTTTGTTTAGTATTTTTTTTCAATTTTTTTTTTATGTTAGGTCTTATATTTATCTCATGAATTTATTTATTTGATTTTATTTTTTAATATTAGATTTGTTAGAAATTAGACTTTGTATTTTTTTCAATTTTCTTTCTGTAGAGTTATCATGATATAATGACTCAGGTTATAAGTTTAGTAGGTTGCTCGGGTTAACTCTAATTATTTCTTTTCCTTTTTTAATCGGGCTTCATAATTTTTTTCGATTTGTTTTCTATAGGGTTACCTCGATCTAATAACTTGAGTCGTGAGTTTAGCAGGTTGCCCAGGTTGACTCTAATTATTTCTTTTCCTTTTGTAATCAGGTTTCATAATTTTTTTTATCTGTTTTCTATGGGGTTATCTCTATCTAATAACTCGAGTCGTGAGTTTAGCAGGTTGTCCGTATTGATTTTAATTATGTTTTTTCCTTTTTTAATTGGATATTTTTAATTTGGCTTCATAATTATTTTTTTATTTGCTTTCAATTGAGTTATTCCTATCTCATGACTGGAATCACAAGTTAAACAGGTTAATTCTAATTGACTTAATTCAATTTTTGGGTGATTTTTAATTGATTTTTTCTTTTAATTTTACCTTTCAATAACTCAATCTTTTTTTTTTTTAATTTCATTCTTTAATATTAAGTTATTTGAGAACCGGGTTTCATATTTTTTATATCATAATCTCGATCGCAAGTTTAACAGGTTAGCCTAGGTTGACTAATTTTTCTTGTTTTTTTTAATTTAATATTATTTTTTTCAATTTCACCCTTCATAATATTAAATTGATTAGAAATTTTCGTTCATAATTTATTTTGATTTGTTTTATATATGGTTATCATAATCTCATAATTGAGGTCAAAGATTTAACAAGTTAACTTAGATCAATCCAATATATCATCGTTTTAATAGTTGAAAACAAACTTTGACCAATACATCACTGTATCAATATCTTAAAAAAAAATATCATCCAATATGTATTATATTTTGAGTTTATAATAATTTTTTTATTTTATTATAAAACATGTTAGCAATACTTGAATATTTTTTATGTTAAAAAAATTAATCAGACCCATAACTAACACAAGCCAATAATCTAGTCTAATCTATATAGTGTTGAGAGTATTTTTATTGATCAATCATGTCATCTAGTTTTATTGATCGCTCGTCTCTTTAAGATTCAATTGTTCAATAATTCAAAAGATCGCTTATCTATATTATCAAAAATAAATGTACACTCAAACCTAGTTCTAAATTCAATAGAAGCTAGGAGAGATGTACTTGTAAAAAACAAGTCCGTTTACTGCTATTCCTAATCTTAAATGGAATGGTAGCAAAGAGGATAATATAGCTTATATAAGAGCTATGTTGTGTGTGTGTTTATATATTTAATTATTTTACTAAAAACAAAGGGATCAAATAATAACTTATTTATAACATGAATCTCAAACAGGTACTTGAAAAGGAATAAAAATATCAAAGTGCTCATGTTAGGGCTTTCTAGGCAAATTGCTTTGTGTTGATACTGTTTATCTGTGTTCAATAGCCATTACTTGTTTGATAAACAAATTGCTAGGAGCACAGAGGCTGCGGTGCCTATCTTCACTCTATCTCCCCTCTTAACTCTACTATCCATGGTGATACTATGGCTCAGCTCTTGAACGTCTTATTCAGCTCCTCCAGTTCTCTCATGGTGCTGCCTGCATCTGTGTCCGGCGAGGCTGCAACATAAAAACAGTAGAAGAGATTATTATTTAATGGAACCAGATCACATACCATGACAGACTTGTTTAATTGTTTCCAGCTTATTAGAAAATGCAATGCAACAACAGATATCAAGCAGCTGCTTATGAGATGTAGCGTAGAATTCCAAAGGAGGAACATCCAGAAGCAAATATATTACAAGTGTACACAAAGAATTGAAATGTGCTGCAGAAGTTAACGAACTGATAGGATCTTCTTGAAACACTCTTTTGCTGAAATTGAATCCTTAGCAATTAATTTGAGATTATTGAACAATTTGTTTATCCAACAAATGAATACAAGTACGTATTGTTATTATGAACTTGAATCCAGTATCCCCCATTTCCCCGGCGTCCTGTTCCTGTTACGATAGCATTCGCAGCAAAAGTCAAATTCTAAAACCTGCAGCATCAATAAATTGAAAGAATGGTTCCAAAATTAAACCTCAGTGGATAAAGAAACCCACAAAAAGAATCTTCGCAAAGAGCAAGAAATTCAAGAGGATAAAGACGAATCCCTGATAGTAAGATGAGATACCAAGTTACGAATCTTTTCTGGTAAATATTGGACTAGTCCATCTATATGGGCACCAATTAACCAAGGCTTCATGCATTGCTTGTAGTAATTGAAATACAGCAGCACACCATGGTCCATACATTGTGCCAAAAGAGAATCCTACTTCCACATCACAGATCACATTCATAATTAAACTAGCCCATCAATCATAGCTCTCCCACAAGCTAATCTCCATATATTCTCCTAACTCTCTCATGATCAATCTACACCTTTTTGCCATTTTTGCCAAAAATCAATCTCCTCCATAAATTATCACCTTCATTTTATCTCAAATGCCATTTGCCATTTTACACAATGATCAAAAAAAAAAAAAAATTCCTCCTCCAACTCCAGCCATGTATTGACAAAAACAAACTGCTGACAAGAAAATCCAGCAAACAACTTCTACATTTCAAAGCTTATTCTCCTTGGATTAAGTAAAAAATCCATCTCCTCCTATTCTTCTTCAATCCATAACATTACAGATTTCATAGTATAAACAAAGTTGAGTACAAAAGGCACGATTCTCATTGTGTTTATTAGTTCAACTAGGACCCTAAATTCATACTCTCATTGTCAATATATATATAAAAACAAGTGAATGTGTCCAGACATACACTTTACAGTCACATCAGTGACGAATGTCTCATGGACTAATAATGGGGACAACAAATTTACGAAGATTGTCAAAACCTCGAACACTATAGGAGACAGGTTACACAGAAAGCTGAAAGTAAAATTCATATTGTTATTCTAACTGCACTAAGAAGAGGTAGAAATATCACAAGGATCCACCAGATGTCTCACCTAGCGCCCAAAATAACTCGGCACAGATCCAATGCCAGCCTGAGACCTTGCTGCTGATGCAGAAGGCTGACTCAATTGAGAACTCTGATAAGCACCCAATCCCTGCAAAGCAGCCTGAGAATTATAACTACCAATCATACTGTTGCTTATAGTATTAATCCCATGCTGTGTGGTAAATCCTGCACCCAGTCCAATAGGAGGACCAACATTCCCAACTCTGTTCAAAGGCTGCGAAACTCCACCAGGAAACAATGGACTCAACCCTGTCTGATTCAGCATCCCACCTGCACCAACACCTAGACCCAGCACCGGATTCAAAACCCCCAAAGCAGGATTCTGCCCCAAGAACACTGCACCTGTTGGATTCACACTCTGCCCCACCATTCCCTGGTTCAATAAACCCTGAATTCCCAAATTTCCTTGCACAACTCCTGCATTGTTACCAGCACCAGCACTCGACGCCTCCGCAACATTAGCATTACCACCACCACCACTGCTATTCTTAGTAGATAGTGAACACTGCAACTTTAAACCTTCAAAAACCTTAACAGGCTCTTCTAATGCCTTCCTAATCCCCTCCAAACTCTTATAAACAATAAAGGCAAAACCCCTAAACTTCCTAGTACTCTTATCAAAACCTGATGGCCCATCTTCAATTTCTCCAAACTGAGCAAAAAACTCTCTAAGATTCTCCACACTAATCTGCGGACCCACATTCCCTATGTACAATTTCCTCAAACTGACATCAGAGCTATTGTCCTGTTTCTGATTCTGCCCCTTTCCTAAAGACGCCAATTGACACGAAACCGTTCGATTCCCCACCTTTTTTTGTGGCTCTTTAAGCGCTTTCCGCGCAGCAATTCGCGTTTTAAAGAGAAGAAAACCATACCCTTTTGAGCGACCTGTAGCCTTATCAGTTACAATCTTGCATTCCTCAATTTCACCGTATTTTTTGAAAACTGAGATAAGGATTTCGTTGTGGGCATCCCAACCGAGTCCGTGAACGAAGATTTTGCGGTGGACCGGGTCAGAATCGACGGAGTTGAAGATTTCTGTGGCGATACATGGGTCAGTGGAGGCTGCTTCTTTGAGGATTTTGATAAGTAGTTCTTTAGTGAAGGGTTGTAAGATTTTGCTTATGGTTTCTCGTTTAGAATCTTCGCTTTCTTCTTCTTCGGATTCAGATTCAGATTCCTCCTCCTCTTCGGATCCAGAATCCCCTGACTCTGTTTCTGATGAGGAACTGTCTTCCTCCTCCTCCTCCTCCTCCTCCTCCTCCTCTACCACTGCTGCTACTTCTTCGGCTTCTGAGGAAGGTGGTGGAGGCTGCGGGGGCTTTTCAATTTTGGGTTGTTTAGAAGAGGATGATTGTTGGGGTTTGGAAGTGGGCTTTCGTTTCTTGACCATTTTTGTTACTGTGTTTTCTGAGAGAGTTGAAGAAAAGGAAAGAAGGACGGTGCGTTGCGGTGCAGGCAAAGGCAATAGAGGGTTTTGGAATTGGAGAAGACGGTTGAACTGCACTTGGTTTATATCGAGATAAAGTTGAATTCGGGGTTTTGTAAATGTTGTTTTATTTTAAAAATATATTTTTTATATTTTATTAAATTTATATTTTATATTATTATATTAAAATAATTTAAAAATATTAAAAAAAATAATTTAAAACTAAAAAAATACAGTTTAGTTAAATTGTAAGGTTGCGTCTGTTTGTTTTTGCGTTTTAAAAGTGTTTTTGAAAAAATTTGAAATTTTTTTAATATTTTATTTGCTTCAAATTAATATTTTTTTAGTATTTTCAGATCATTTTGATGTGTTGATATTAAAAATAATTTTTAAAAAATAAAAAATTATTATTTTAATACATTTCTAAATAAAAAATACTTTAAAAAATAATCGCAACCACACTTTTAAATACATGTTAAAACATATATTCATTTTAGTGTGGTTTTAAGTGATTGGTCATATAAGTTCACTCAAAGCTCTTTTTCAAGTGTAAAATAAATTTTTGGTAGGTTTATTTATCATTTTAAATTTAATTAGGCTATTTTAGTTTTTTCACAATTTTTCCTGCTATACAATGACTTGGTTATTCTTAAAACCAAAACAAAAATTAATTTTGGTTTATAAGCTTTATCTAAACTTTCTTTGACCATGCACAATGTTCCTATTTTAATGCCCTTTGAATAAAAAAGAAATCTTAAGTTTGGCTTTAGGATATATTTTTTAATTTATATTGGTTTTCTTGATCATATGATCTTAGGGGTGATTGTTTGATAATTTAATTAATAAATAAATAATAATAAAAAAGAAATTTATTGGTGTGTTCTTGGAACATGCCAGCAAATGAGTCATATTATTGTCTTTGAGTGACACGTGTTATGGCTCATAAAGGTTTTTTTAGTGTTTTTTTATTCCCAACAATGAAATATATCTTTTTAAGTAACACATATGACTTAATTTCATATATTTTGACGACGATTGACTTTCTTCTTTTCTCTTTCTTTTTTGGTTTCCATGCTAACTCTTGCAACATTTCACAACAACTCTTCTATTTATTTTATTTTGGATGGTTCCTAGAGTTTTTTTTTTTTACAATATCATCCTCCTTCATTATATTTAAGTATCATATTTTTATTTTCATTCTTTTGATTGCTATTTTTTAACCTTGGTAAGTTTTAAAATTGATTTTTTTTTCATTTTTATCCTTCAACATTAAATTGAGGTTCTTGATTGACCTCTGGTATAGGATTTAATGGGCTGTGAATTTGAAAGATTAACATATGTTTGGGAGATTCGTTTAGGTTCATTTTTTTTTAAAATTCATATTTTTCAGTTTTATCATTTGACATTTGATTTAATTATATATTGGGCTCTATAATTTTTTTTCTTTGTACATGATTTTTTCCTGCTTTTAAAAATGACTTGTGTTATCTTGGGTCTTTTTATATTTTTTTTAAGTTCATGTTTTTTTTAGTTTTATCTTTCAACATTTGACGTATTTGGAGAATGAGCTTCTTTTTTTTGTTTCTATATGATTTTTCACTAATTTTAAAAATGACATGAATTATTTCGAGTCTTTTTATTTATTGTTTACTGTTATTTTGTAATCATATTTTAAATTAACTCGGTTTAATAAATTTAGTCAGGTTAATTACTCGAGTCTCAAATTTCTCTTTCTTCTTTAAAAACATTGGTATGAATTGCTTCATATATAGCGTGGGCTACCGTTCTAAGCTTGCTCAAGTCAATTTTTTATTTTATTTTTTTTAGTTGAATGTTTTTTTCATTTTAGACCTTCAATATTTGGTTAATTTGAATTGGGGTTTCTAATTTATTTCGATTTGGATTTTATGGTGTTGTCAAGGGCTCATATCCTAGATTGAGAGTTTCACGGGTTAAACATGGTTGCTTCTAGTTGACCTAATGTATTAACACCTCATTAAAAAAAAAAAACAAATATCATCTAGAATGTTATCATCTCAATATTTTAAAAATCCTTCATCCATTATACATTGAACTTTTGACTTCCTAGCATTTTTACATTTTTTATAAGGTTATAAAAAAATGACTTGGTAGGCAATATAGCATGAGTTAAATTTGTAATATTTAACATAATAGCCTTTAGTAATTAAATGGATTATAATAATAATCATGTAAATACTTAGATTTTTTTAGGATGATGTTAAGTATTAGCGCTCGTATAAAGTTTAGAATGTAAAATATATATTTTAAAATTATAATAGATAATCATAATTTAAACTAAACTACAAGATGTTGAAGGAAATGTTTTAAAAATAATAATTTATCAAACTATTTCCACATGACATTATTGAAAACTCATATTCATTTTCTTAATTTAATTAGAAATATCATTTTCAATAA
>Ga0325411_1004284_pt1 | contig 16050 bp, 7 predicted proteins | sample PopdelMetagenome_13_FD_206181 | JGI IMG/M metagenome (GOLD analysis project Ga0325411, IMG submission 206181) | Populus deltoides microbial communities from Bellville, Georgia, United States - Xylem-PdIQD-R4 | ecosystem: Host-associated > Plants > Phyllosphere > Stem > Wood/Secondary xylem...
AAAAAAAAAATATCAAAAAATGGAGCATCCCAGATAAATTGAAAAAACACATAAACATTATATGAAGAAGCATATGAAACTATTGAAATACTTGATAAAGTTTTATTTTTCAGAACTTCAGATATATATATATATATATAACGTGGGTGTCCGGACCAGATTATCCGTACCTCGACTAATCTTACGGATCCTGAAGTTAAGTAACGACCATATGAGGTTCTAGTGATCATCATATTAACAACAATTCAGATACATATTTTATTATAAATGGATTTGGTTTTATCATTTAATTTTTTAAATTTTTTCCTTTGTTAGATTTTTTATTGTTTTAATGTTTTCTGGATTTTTTATAGGGTTTTTAAATTTATTTAAATTATTCTTTTATTTTTTGAAAATTTATTTTTTACTTTTTGATATTTTTAAAAATTAATTTTTATTTTCAAGGTTTAAGTACTATCCTTGTTGTAGCTAGGCATGGTAGGTGAAAGAATGTAGTCGTTATTTAATTGCCTTTTAATGTGTTGAAAAGTTCATTGACATTTTAATTACACCACCAGAAAATTTATTTTTCACTTTTGATATTTTTAAAAATTAATTTTATTTTAAAGGTTTAAGTACTCTCTTTGATGTAGCTAGACTTGGTAGGTGAAAGAATATAGACTTTCATTGAAGTATCTTGATTTAATTGCCTTTTAATACGATGAAAAGTTCATCCCACCTTAATTATACCACCAGAAAATTTATTTTTCACTTTTTTATTTTTTTAAAAAATTAATTTTTATTTTCAAGGTTTAAGTACTGTCCTTGTTGTTGCTTAGACTTGGTAGGTGAAAAAAATATAGACTTTCATTATTTTATCTTGATTTAATTGCCTTTTAATTTGTTGAAAAGTTGTTGAATGTAGATGGAATATTTCATGGATATTTATGCTTGATGTTCATTGACATTTTAATTACTATTGGTATTCTTGATGGAATAATATCATAGGCTATTTCCTCATCAAGAATTTTATTTCCACTAGCAATTTCTTCGGACGGGCTTTTCGCGTCAAAAAAAATTCAACATGTTTTTATGTCCATACAAAAATCTATTAATATAATAAGTACCAATAAAATATGTTGTTGGTGATGTCATCATCCATTACTTGAATATCGCCAATAGAATAATCGATGGAATTAGCAAAAGAGTGTCCATCGAGGATTTTGTCAAAAAGACTAGAAATAAAAAAAAGTTATAATTCTTTGAAAAAATTGATTTAGATATTTTTGATGGATTCACCGACGTAACCATTTATATTTGTCAGTGATTCCGTTGGTATTTTAATGATTGTTTTTCCATGTTAATTTATTATAATTTTAATTGCATTTTTTTAACCTAAATTCACAACAAACAAAAAATTGAACAACAAAATTTTATAATATTAATTTAACACTTCATACAAATATCTTTACAATAAAAAGTTTCGAACAAGATGGATGGGGGGATCCTAAATTAGGAGGTTTGGGATGTCTAGGAGGAGGTGGATAATATGTTAACAAGTATGGTTGTCTTTACTCCCATTTCTACCTATTTTATTCTTCATACTTCGCCCATAAATCCACCTTCAGAACAAATAATTGTTCATCAACTTGTTCTTAGACCATCTCCTGAATGACTTGTGATGGTTGTCTTGAGCCATATTCTGGGGTGCCTACAATTGAAAAGCTATAGTCTACCCTTATATTTCGGGTCGTAGTCATAAACATATCATAAACCCGATAGCTCTAACTTCTAACCATAACTAAGGATCATATTCCATATGAGATGAAGTGTCTCTACATGTTTCCCATGCATGTTGGTGTTATATGATTCCTAAAAAACAAGTCACATCCTAAAATCCAAGTAAAAAATTCCAAAACAAAAAAAAATAAAAAAAGCCAAGCCTATTATAACTTTTAAAAAATTACTTATAATGAATGCTTCAATTTTACTGTTGACAAACTAATACACCCCTTTCACCTTATCCTTCTTTCTTATATGTGTTTTCACATGTAACTCCATCAAATGTTCGCGCCCAAGCTATGTAGCTTACAAAATGAATCATTTATTAAAAATTATCACAAATAAAAACTAAATTAATATTTGATGAAAAATACTCAAAAAATATAACGAGGTATTACCAGATGCTTTTCATGGTTCATAAAAGAAAGTGATCTACCAGTGTGCTTGCTTATGAAACCATGAGTCTCTTTGTTTCTATTCTGAAATCCAGATAGTGAGAACTTCCTAAAACCATTTAACACCATAAATTCTTGATTTTTTTTTCAATTACTTTTTATGACGTGACTCAATCTACAATGTTTCCATAACCTAATGTCAATGAATTTAGCTTTGTCCTTTGTATATTTACTGGCATCATAACATAAATTGTGCGGCCTAATTTAGAAAATCATTAAACAAAATTAAGATACTTAAAAAAATATTACAAAGTAGAAAGAGAGAGAGAGAGAGAGAGAGAGTATGTGTATTTGACACATTACATCTTACCTAATTGCATTATTATTTTCTCACACTCTCCTAGCCACCCCCTCATTTTTTGTATCCTAGTAGAATTTTTCCTTATAATTAATTTTGTAAACTAATTAGTTTTCTAAATTTTAAAAACTATATATTAACCATAAGCTGGGATTATTTACCTTCTAACCTTAAACTTTCTCCACCAAGCCTCAACCATACTTATCCATTCAGGATGATCTTTCTTTCAGGATCTAAATTTCAATATACAAGCATTGTCTCCCATTTTGGAAACCTGGTTAAAGTAAAAAATCATTAATGGTCAAAGAAAAAACATAAGTAAATTTATTCTTAATAGTTTTAAACCATGTGGTAAATTTGAGCTTTAGTAGCATTTGAATTTTTGAATAACAATAATTGATAATGTTACCTTTTAAAAAATTACTAAATTTATTATTTATGAGAATATAATATAAAATTATTTAAAACTATATAATTGTAAAATTAACTTACTGAATAAAAGGTTTTAATTTATCACAGTTGAATAACATCTATTTATATACTTGTCTAAATTTGATGTATGTGAAATATCTTCATATCACTACATTCTTTGATAATGGTCACATGAAATGGGAAAATATGGACACAATCTCATTCGAAGGCAATTCATTACCATCGTCATGTTTTGAAGCATAATTGATTCAAGTTTTTAAATGAGGCTCAAAATAATCCGAGATATACATTGAAATCTCTTTAACAATATATGCCTCGCATATTGAGCTCAACATGTACTTTGTTTTTAACCTTTTTTTTAAGGTTGAATAAGTATTTGCATGAAAGTAAATAGAGATTAAGTAATTAAATGTTTACAAAAAAAAAAAAAACAATAGACAATTACTTAACATGCATGTAATCCACAACCTCTTGAATAGATACATCAATATGTAATGCACATGACCTTTAATTTTTACCAAATAAGCCAAATGGATTGTCATATGCTCTTTTAATTTGAAGAAGGAAGGATGGAAGATTATCTCAAGTTTACAAATTTTCTCAAGGATGTTCATTTCAAGTAGCTTCATCTACTAGATATGCAACTTGTTCTAACAAATATCTCTAAAATAATGACTAATCCTCATGAGTCATTTCATATCTCTTTTGACAAGAAATTCCTATAAGTAATTGAAATGAGTGTTTGTATAAACACATGGAAGTTGTGAATCTTCATTTCATACAATCTACATCCTTCTAAATTCACCAACTTAGCTATGTTCAAAGCATATCCATCAGGAAATCGTAGATTTTTAAGACGTTTATAGACAAGAAAATGTGCATCCTTGTCTAATACGAACGTGACTTTGAGTTTTATGACTCATAACTCGTTATTAAGTAGCTCCAAATTCCAATAATCATAATACAAAGCTAGATCCATTCTAACGTTCATATTGTCCACAACCGTGTTGAAAATATTGTCAAACATATTCTTCTTGACATGCATAACATCTAAATTATGGTGAATGACATTCGTTTTCCAATAAGAAAACATCCAAAAAATATTTTGCTTTACCTAGTTATAGGTCACACCAAAACCATGAAACCTCTGTTTACCAAAATAAAAACCAAATATAATGCCCTCATACTACGAAACTAAACCATATAACTCATCACTTAACAGTACCAGTGGTGTAACATCCCTTTTAACTTTACCTTTCAAGAAGTTCTTCTTGTTGTTTCTGTATTGATGACAACTTGACAAGAATTTTCAATAACAATTAAAAAAAAAACTGTTATCAAGGTAAAGGCCTTACTATTTTCCACCCCACAGATATTAAAGTTTACATTTGAACCCTAGAAAAAAAGGTTTTTGATATTTTGGTCAAATTCTAATGGATAATCATAAATTGATTATGATATCCATTTTGCATTTTAAAACGTGAAAAAGATGCAATTTTTGTTTTTATGAAGATATGCTTGGAAAAAATTTAGAATTTGGCAGTATGCATAAAAACAAAATTTTTTTTTGAAAATATTTCAGAGAAAACCAGGTATTTTTATACCAAATTTGTATCTTATAGTGTAAGTATACAACCCAATATTAAGCAAAATTGGTAGAAAAACATTTGAGAAAATCACAAATATTTTAAAATGCCCATTGAAATTTTTTTGGATTTTTTTAAATATAATAATAATAATATATAATATATTAATATATTACAAATATATGTGGACTGGGCCGGCCCAGATTGCTGGGCCGAGCTTAGTCTAGAAAAAAAGGGCCAAACTTGGCCCAAAACGGTTGGGCCGAACTCGGTCCAACAGATTCTTCTTCTTCTTTTTAATTTTAGGGACAGGCTGGACCCAGCCCAAAGTAACTTAGTCACTAGCACAGTCCAGTGACTAAGTTGCACTAATGGTGTAACGGAGAAGGGAGGAAGAAGAAGAAAAGAAGAGGGAGGCTTACCTAGTATTGAGGGAGTTCGCGGCCTAATTGGTGGCACACGGTGCGACTGGAGGTGGTGAGGCTGGCGGCTAGCTCTGGTTGAAGTTTGAAGAAGAAGCAGATGCTTGTAAAGGAGAGGGGAAACTCGTAGTTGGAACTGTTGGAGTGGTTGAGGAGAGAGTTGTTGCCCTAGCTTCCAGTAGGAGGGACAAAAGCTTCTGGACGAGGTGGTTGCTGCTGCTGGGGTCGTGGTGGCAGAGAAGAAAAATTTTGTAGAGGAGAGAGAGAAGCGGTGCAACCACCATGTATGATGGTTTGATGGCTTCTTGTGGTGGAGATGATGGTGGGAAGGTCGGTGATGGGGTGATGGTGGCTGAAGGCCACGGCAGAGAGAGAAAGAAGAGAAAGGACCAGTTGCAGGAAAATTGAGTGGGGAAGGTTGGTTTTCGGCCAACATTGCGCTTGATTTTTACCTCCCCCAGAGTATGAAATCCACTCTTATTTATAGGGGATCGAAGAGGGTAATCTTGTCTACACAGGGAAAAATTTTGAACCTTTGATTCAGTTGGGAAGAATCCTAATCGTTGGCTCAAAGTGTGTATCATGAGTTATCAAATCTGTAGAAAAAGGCTGCTTGAGTTGGCCTTTTTAGGCCGGCGATGGCACTGTCATTCAGACTGAAATGTTCAGTTGGGGTTGTAGAGAAACTGCAGGGGATCATTTGCATGCACGTTTTGTTGGATTTGATAGAGAAATAAAGCATTAAATGCACCTGAAAGGCTACATCAGGGAAGACAATGAACAGTGACCAGACGACGTGTCATCTGGTCCTTATATATATATATATATATATATATTGAAAACGGAGCCGTTTAGGATTGAATTAGGGATTTTTACTGATTGTCAATTTAGTCTTCCAGCTTTCAATTTGTTTTAATTGAACCCTTGATTGACTCTAAACTTTTGATTTAATGCAATTAGGCCCCTACGGAACTTCAACTTCAGCCCAATATTTACACGCCTTTTGCACTTTGATCCTTTGTCTTGAATATATACAATTTAACCCCCTAATTGACTATTAAACTTTCAATTTCTTCAATTGAATCCCCAGTTTTTGTCAATTAAACCCCTATACTCCGGCGCCTTTTGCAGATTGGTCATTGGCTACAAATTTATTAATTTAACCCCTAATTGACCCAAAAACTTTAATTTTCTTACAATTTTGCCCCTGTTTTCAATCAATTAACTTGGTAAAAATTAAATTTGGTCTCTTAAAATTCCAATATTCTCAATTAAACCTAAATTAGGCTCCCAAACTTAAATATTCACTAATTAAGCTCCAAATAAAATTAATTTGATCCTTTTAAATTATAATTAAGTCTTTACACTTAATTATATCCTTCAATTGGATCCAAATTAATTCTTAAACATAATTAAAATTTAATTTAGCCCATGATTAAATCAAATTGGCCTATTAAAAATTTAATTATGTTATTGGATTTAATTTTTATGCAAATTCATCCAATAATCATTTTAATTTGACCTTGAATTTGCATTTTCTCTCTATTTTGGGGCATAACGGGGTACAATTAGGCCTTAAAATTTTCTCCAAAATTGTAGTTGTATTCCCCGTCCTGTTTTCTCCAAGTTCCCAACCTTTATTTTATTTTTTTTGTTTTTATTTTGAAGAAAAAAAGTGAATTTTAGGGAATAACCCAGAATTGGGTTATGACATTAAGAAAATTATTTATAATTCACGCCAAAGCTATTTTTATTTGAAAATTTTGTTTCTTAAACACATTATACATCAAAGCTCTGAATAACCATAAATGATTCAACTCATCAATCAATGGTTAAAGACAAACATCTATATTCTCACTTGAATTATAAAGACTACATATGATCGTAGTTAAAAACATGAGTTCTAGTCTCATGCACATCCTCGAGGGAAAGTTGTAACGTTTAAGTATAATCAACCAACAAGAATAGAGTGCAACAAAAGAATCCAATGGATTGAATTTATTTGTACATAACTTAATATGTATATTTTGTGGTTCTATTAAAAACTAAGGATGCACCCTATTAAACTTCTACCATACTTCACCATCGGAAGTATAACACATATCCATTTATTTCCATAAATCAATGCATTTCATGAGTATATTTTTTTGGTATCTCAACATAGTTTTCTTTAATTGGGACAATACCAAGTTATCGACCACATATTTATCATGCCCTCAAGGCCGATTCATTAACTCAATTCAATTAATGTGAACTAAATTTCAGTCCATTACAATCAAAATCATCACATTTCACATTTCCCACCATTTCTTACACATTGTATGATACCATTTATAATATGCAATAATCATGGAAATTAACATAATATATTGATAATTATATGCCAGAGAATACTTTTACTTAGAACTTGAGTACAACAATCTAGTTAGGTTTGATAAATAATTTTCTACATAATCATCTAAATAAGTTCTCTGAGAAGGCTTTGATTACAAAATAGGATGGTTTATCTAATTTACTAGCATCCTAATACAAAATGTAATACATATATGAAGAAATCTTATAGCTAAAGAGAAATGAACTCCTAATTAGGTTGGTTTGATGATATGAGATGGACCTGTATATTATATATATATATATATATATATATAGGATTAATAAATTATAAATCTAATTATAATAATATCTTACATCTTATGCACATTAAGGTATCAAAATTCTACATCGTTTTACAATTTAGCGCTAAAGGTCCCATTCATTCAAAACCAACACAACACATTGGTTTCCTTTCATTAGAAAACAACATTACAATGGGTTCTATACACATGGAACCAACCACATTGGTTTCCTTTCTTAGGAAACAACATTTCATTGGGTTTCATTCACTTGGAACCAATCGTAGCACATTGGTTTTTTTCCTTTAGAAAACAACATCATAATAGGTTCAATACACTTGGAAATGATCACATTGGTTTTTCTGTTTAGAAAAAAAACATTTCGTTGAGTTTCCTTTACATGGAACCAACCGTAACACATTGGTTTCCTTTCTTTGGAAAACAACATCACAATGAATTCCATACACTTGGAACCAACCACATTGGTTTTTTTTTTTTTAGGAAACAACATTTCTTTGGATTTCATTCATTTGGAATCCAATTGTAACATATTGGAATTCTTTCATTAAGGTTCTAAGAAATCACAATAGTTTAACCAATATAATTCTCTATTATTCATCAATTCAAACAAAACTAGCCCTTCAAATCCAACAATCCAATTCAATCCATCCATTAATTTCCTAGGAAATCATGACCATAACTCAATATGTTTTTTTTTTTTGTTGTTCATCAATTTAAATAAAGGATATTTTATCAATAGAGAGTAGGAAGGTAAGGAAAAGTGGCCTACCTACTCCTCATACGGCGTGACCTCCTTCAATTGATGATTTGGTCCCTAATATCCCTCTTGTTTCATAAGGAGGGTTTTAGTCAACACATCATTTAAAACCATTTTTCACGGCATATTCATGTTTGTATCAATCATAAAAATATATTTACATCTCTCATATGTTTGTGCCAATTTATACCCATTTAAAATATTTTCCTTCATACCTAACTCATTTGGTTGAAACTAACACACACTTATCTTTCTAGGTATTCTCTTGAAATGTCTCATGCATTCATGTTGGTATTATATCCACCAAGATTCTTCATTTATTGTGTCATTATAAATCTCTTTATGCTCACCATTATTTAAATATGTATGTGATACTCATTAATGTTCACTTTTTGCTAACTACATGCATGTTTAGCTAGCATTAATTACATCATGTAAGGTTTTCTTTCACACCATCTTTTTAATCGGAAAATTTCTAGGCCATGTCCTCTAAGTATTCATTCCATCATATTTTAACCAATTACACATAAAATCTACATCTTCATATCATTTCTAATTTCTCTGTAAGCATTATTCTATTGATCTTTTATAATTTAAGCTTATGTTTTTCAAGTGATAGTTTTCTATAACTAAACTCATATTCATAAATAAGAGCCCAGGATACATATATGTACTTACATTATACCCTTTTAAGAAGTAATCTTACTATCCCCCCTCATTATAGTTGAAACCATCACCCTTGTTTCATCAAGTCTAAATTATCTTAACATACTTCTAGTTCATAAAAACACCACCATTTTTTTTTTATGATAGTCATCAAGATATATGTTCTATTACCTTATGAAATTCAACTAACTTTGTAATTTCTAAACACACAAGTTTGATTCTAATCATCATCTTTCAAGATAAAACATTTTCTTAACCTGGAAACAAAGTGTAAGACTACATATTTGAACATTCTCCCTTAAAACTCTTTATTTGACTAAAACATGAGACCTCATAAACAACAATATTTTCTTTATACTTTCTTTATCAATTCTCTTATATTCTTAAGTCATTGCTACTCCAATTTACTTGTTATCAAGCTTACACACACACACAATAAATAATTTTGTATAATTTTGCTCTTTGTAAATTTCTACTCATTCTTTCAAACATAATCACATCAAAATCAAACTAAGGAATCTCTACACATTTATTAAAAACAAAATCACAACAATTATGTTTAACAACGTCAATTATTAACATGTATACACATAAATTAACTAGGAAAATCTTTCCCTTAAATTTCTTCCTCTTGGCCGAACATTAGGGTTTCCTAACTACCCAATTTTCTTTTTCATTTCTTCTCATTTATTTCATTTTTCATGTATATTTCATCTATACTCTACTCTCATGGCCTAATTCCTTGATTTTGTTCAATGTTTGTTTAAGAACCCAAACATAGAAATTTAGGGTTTTACATCAATACTTACCAAAATGGCTCTAACTTGACTTATGTATGTTTAAAATCCCCTTCTTCATTGATTTCACAACTCCAACTTCTTCTTCTCCCTCATGGCTTCTTCTCCAAAGTATTGTTTCTTTCTTTTATCTTATCTTTACAAGTATAACTCTTATTTTTTTATGCTTTTCTCTCTCTTTATCTAAGCTCAATAATAGCATGCAAAGGTGTTTAAGGTGATGTTTTAAAGAGAAGATGAAGAAGGAGAGGTCTTTCTCCTCTACAAGTTCTTGGCTTCTTATTAGGGGTTGACTTATATTTATTTGTTGGTCATTTGTCTTTTTGGTCCCTCATCTTAATGATCTTTCTCTTTACCGCTCTTTATTAAACCACCTTTATATATCAACCCTTGCTCTTTTAATTCTTATTTCATGCTTATCATTCTACTTATTTCATTCATTTTTTTTGGCACTCCTTTCTTACTTTAGTTTAGTCCCTCATTTAGTTTAGCATTTGTGTACTAACCAATTTCTATATTTTATTTCTCTTTCCTCTCATTTTATAATGTTTTACTTTTTTCGCTATATTTACCATATTTCCTTTCTGCAAATTAATTAAATTCTCATTTTATTGGTCATTTCCTTCATAGAATTTATTTAAAACATTTTTAATTCAACCATACCCTTACCGGCTTTACAGGAAAAGTGCACCATAACTTCATCCATTATCATGTGATGTCATGTGCTTAACAGTCTTTATAGGCATAAATACCTTTTACAGCCTAAAAGTGATTGAGGAGTATCTCAATTTTTTATCACCGATAAGAGTCCTTTCTTTACCAATATTGAGTTTATATAGAACATGTTGACAGGTTCTACACTTCGTAAAATTTGCATATTCACCGTAGTATAAAATACAAAAGTTTGGACATGTATCAATTTTTTGGTATCCTAAACTAAAAGGTTACATCATAGTTGCAGCATAGAATTTCTCTTTTAGCTTATTCCTTTTAGGTGACATGTTTTTCTCATATTCGATAATGCTATCATAATCGGTTTTATTCAACTCATAATCTGACTTGATGGTAAACACTCATGCAATGACCAATAATTTATTTTAAGTTATGCACTCATCTTATAATGGTCCATAAAAATCTTTCAAAAGTTTAAAAAACCTAGCTCCATTTATATTTGGTTCTTTATCTAAAAAAAATATTACATGAACCTTCACCTGAATAACCCAGATTAATTTTCATTGTATCCATCACCATTATACTATAAGAATTACTATTATCATTCACAAACTCATGTATGCTGTTAGAAATAGAAGTTGAGTCAACCATTCTTTTTATCATGGTCTCATAAGGCAAATAGAGTTCTTCGTGTGCAAACCAACATATATATTTATCTACAAATCTTTTTTTCTAGAAGATGTATCATTACTGCATCTTTATGGAAAAACTTTTTGTTTTTTACACTTCACATATGGACATATAGTTTTTTCTCCACTAATATTCTATGGATTAGAAAATATCAAATTAATAAAACCCTCAACCCCCTTAAATAAAGACAATCTTGTCTATACAATTCTTCGGGTGAATTTTGATAAATCCAAGAATGATCATCCATTACTTATGTAGCCTATATAGTAAATTGATGAAAATATTTATCAATAATATAACCATCAATTTAAAATTCAACTTTTTTTAATTAAAAATAAATTCACAATCCAATAACCAATTATAATTTCTATATAAATTCAACGTTATGTCAAAATATGAACTAATTATATTAGCAACAAAAATTCGGTGCCCAACTAATTATCCATCAATTATTCAATTCAAACTTAATTCAATATAATTTAATACTGTTTAAATATTATCAATTCCAAAAAAAAAAACAAATCATTTTTCTCCAAATTTCTAACTTAACAATAAAATTGAAACAATATGATTGGTATCCATTAAATAACCCATCATATCTTTCATTATAACACCGAATATGAGGTAATGAGAGAGCTTTCCTCTCAATATTCTTAACAGCTATTTGCCAATTTTTTGTCGGCAATTCCATTGCTATTTGCCAATTTTCTGGTGGCGTTGCTCATATATGAGGTAATGAGAGAGCTTTCCTCTCAATAATTTTTTTTATTTAAAATGTGTGTAAAATGCATAATTGTCAAACTCAGCTTTAGACCTGGGTTACCTGGCCATTGAATTAACTCATGGATCACATCATGTCAGCTCATTGGTTTCTAAGTCAACCCATAGCTCACTGACTGAACTAAAATCTATTATTTTAATTAAAAAATCATTTTAATTTTTTTAAAAAATAATTATTGGTTTTAACATAGTCGTGTTTAAATTGGGTTTTGTGAGGTTAGTTAGATTAACAAGTAATATTAAAAAATAATTATGTTTGACTTTGTCAATGTAAAAACAGTTCAAAATAAAAATTAACCCAGACCATGCTTTGATTAACCGAGCCACCGGTTAAAGTTTTCAGAAAATTTATGTTTAATAATTATGGTAAAATGATGGCACCGCCTAGTAGTTGGTTGTTGTTCAATTGTAATTTTTACAAACAATGGCTAAATGGTCAATGTCTCTTTGTTCACGCGGTGTTGACTTGTTTTAGGCATCAATTCAGAAAATTTAGTAATGGAGATGCATGCACCAAGTGCCAGTTAATTTTTGCAATTGATTGAGACGTGCTTTTCAAAATTGCTTATCGCGTGAAAAAAGTATTCAATCGATCATATTATTAAAATATTTTTTAATAATTTTAATATATTGATATTAAAAATAAAAAAAATTATTTTAATATATTTTTAATTGAAAAATAATTTTAAAAAATACTTTATATCATAGTACTAAATAAATATACACTGAACACTCTTTCTACAAAATCCTTCATCTTCTTCTAGGGATGGTTATTATTATTATTATTATTAGTACTATGAATAGGATTTTTCTTATGTGCTCTTTTTGCTGTTGATAAGAGACTACAAAGTTTTGAAACGTCTACTGTTCATAACACGTTTTTAAAAGCACATTTTATGAATTCAATTATTAACATTCTCTCTGAATCGTGTTTGTTTATACCCTCACGAAAGATGGTAGAATTAACTTATTTAATTTATTCTTTGACCTGCACCGAACCTATAGAATTCGAAATATTGAGAGTTGATATTTGGTGTCCGGTTCATCTCTCCATCGATATATGTTCACATCAGTAGGAATCAAGACCGGTTCATGCAGTTTATAAGTTTTCGGCACATCCTTTCTCTAAAGGAAATGCATTTTATTAATATATAATTCAATCTATTATTTGACAATTATCAAGTTGCCGATAGCTTTAGATATATATATGTTGGTTTTATATAGTGATATGTTTTTTGAAAGAGTTTGTTCTTTGATATGAAAAAAACTTTTTTAAAAATTGTTGTTGCATTTCATCCCCAGCACGAATGGATCCTGGTCTCAAATTTAGTCATTATAAGTGTTACAAACTTATTCAAATTCTCTCAAATGTAAGTATGAATTTTCTAGATTTGAGCCATGAAAAGAAGGTAAAAGTTGAATAATGTTTGGCTTAAAATTAAAATAAGATGCATCAGAAGGAAAAACTATGCATGAGGGTGCACTTGTTCTTGTAGGATTCATGTGGTTTCTCAATATTCTAACTCGATTATTCTTATTATTCTTATTATAAAGCGACTGGTTATCTTCTCCGTCCATATTTTCTGAAAATGATGAGGATATCCTACAAAGTCTACCACTTAATGTACGTGACCAAACTCTCATGCACGTGTAGGAAGAGAATAAAAGGAAGAAAAAAATAATAAAAAAAGAAACAAAACAAAACAAAAGAAACAAATGTTAGATAAAATGAAAAGTGAAAAGAGAAAATAAAATAAATATTATAATTTATACAATAATTTATCTCCTCGGCAACAACATCAAAAACTTGACACGATCAAAGAGTTGATGTCTTCTCCCAAGTGTAGGAGTGTCGAATTAATAAATAACCTGGCAAGACTAGGGTCGAACCACAGGGAGGTGAACTATATAAAATTATAAACAATAAATTAAAAGGAGTTGAAGAGAACTTTTGAGATGTGATATTGATGTAAGGATTAAACAAGGATATTAAAATAATTGTCAAGGTTAGAAGATCCACTAATGGTATTTCAAACAAGTATAGTATAAACTCTTTTTTTACTTGACTGAAAACCACACACAAAGGAGGTTCCAATCGGATTATAAATTATTAACATGATTACATTAATTATCTTATTCGAATAATGCCAATACTTGTAAATATTATCAGGTATTTATGTTGATAACTTGTGATAATAAAAAATCAAGTTCTTTTCATAGCACAGGTATCGGTTATACCATAGTTGGGCTATGAAAGTACCAAGTATTTGTTGTACCAAGGGTTGTTCAACACAAATCTAGATTAACCATTTAACAAGCAAGGTATTAAGAGTGAGTAAGATAATAAATACAAAACATGTTAGTATCAAACATTAAAGTCCATGTTGAGTTTATACTATACTTATTCTTACACCATTATTGTAACCTTTTCACCTTGACAAAATAAACTTAGCTAAACATAATAAAGAAGAGAAACATAAATAAACAACATATGAACATAAGTATAGTAAAGGAAATGAAAAGCATAAATAAGAGATTAAGGAAAAATATAACATGAAATAAAACTTAAACATTACAAAAATATAAAGAAAGAAATAAAGAGCATGATCTTGATCTGAAAATCAAGATGCCTAAATGCATGACAAATACCTCCTTTTATAGGTCAAAATTCAGAACTATTAATTTGATGACTAATTGTTGAGTGGGTAGCCACATCTTGACTTGGTGACAATCTTTATCTTCTTATCTGAACAAAACGTCATTGCTAACATCAGAGTTTGAACAAATAATCTCATGAAAGTTTTGGAAAATTGTCTCAGCTTTCCAACGAAATAAGAATCGGCATATTTGGAGTTTTAAAACTCGAGATATGGGCAGAACACTGAACAATGTCTGGGTTGCAGGACAGATTCTGACTTCTCCGTTATTGCTACCATTTGAACTCGAAAATGGCACTTTTAAATCTTGGACTCTGCATAAAAGTTTTAGGCCTATGTCTTAGTTTTTTATACATATAAACCAGACCTAAATCCAAGTTTTACAGCTCCAGTTATGATCCAATAACCGAATGGTGTTTCAGTTTGGACTCAACAAGCATCTCTTTTCTAAGCTTAGCCCCTTTTTGTCTTCTCAATTTCAGTAATTAAACTGATCAATCAATCTTTTGATTTATATGATAGGTCTGCATTTAAAATGAACATTTACCATAAATTAAAAGTATCTTATATTATCAGACTTGTTATTATAAAACATGTTCTAGTTAAAGAGTTATTGATACTTTAAATGCAAAATAATAATAATATAAAACATTGATAAAAATATACTTTTAAATACTAATCAGTTAAGGTAAAAAAAAAAATATTATATTTGACTTTGTCTACGTAAAGACAGTTCAAAATAAAAATTAACCCAAACCATGCTTTGATTAACTGAGGCACCAGTTTAACTTTTCAGACAATTTATGTTTAATAATTATGGTAAAATGATGGCACCGCCAAGTAGTTGGTTGTTGTTAAATTGTATTTTTTTAAAACAATGGCTTAATGGTCAATGTCTCATTGTTCATGCGGTGTTGACTTTGTTTTGGGCATTAATTCAGAAAATTTAGTAATGGAGATGCATGCACCAATTAAGTGCCAGTTTTTGCAATTGATTGAGATGTGTTTTTCAATTTGCATGTAGCGAGAAAAAGTATCCAATTGATTATATTATTTAAGTTTTTTATAATAATTTTAATCTATTAATATATATAAAAAAGATCATTTTAACATATTTTTAATTAAAAATTACTTTTAAAAAACACTCTACATCGTAATACTAAACACTCTTTCCAGAAAATCCTACACCTTTTTTCTAGAGATGGCTATTAGTAGTAGTACTATGAATAGGATTTTTCTTATGTGCTCCTTTTGCTGTAGATAAGAGATTACAGAGTTGTTGAAATTAGTAATTACTTAGTTTTGAAATTGGATAAAATATCCAATAGCCGGATATTCATGAACTATAATGGTGTAACAAATTTTAAAATTTTATTAATATATAAAGGAAATGCATTTTATAAATATATAATTCAATCTATTATTTGACAATTAACAAGTTGCG
>Ga0325411_1004287_pt1 | contig 16038 bp, 4 predicted proteins | sample PopdelMetagenome_13_FD_206181 | JGI IMG/M metagenome (GOLD analysis project Ga0325411, IMG submission 206181) | Populus deltoides microbial communities from Bellville, Georgia, United States - Xylem-PdIQD-R4 | ecosystem: Host-associated > Plants > Phyllosphere > Stem > Wood/Secondary xylem...
AACAGTATTATTGTTATATTTTTAATACATTTGTGTCAAAATTATCAATTCATTATTTTATGTTATTAAAAATTGATTTTAAGATGATGATAAGCTCTTGTTTTAAAAAAGCTCATGATAAAAAATTATTTTGCCAAACAAAAGAAGAGAAGGAATGCATTAACAAGGGAAAGAGATTTTAATTAAAGAGATACTTTTTTTTTAGATGTTTTTCAAATTGTTAGAATTATTTTTTTATCTTTATTTTGATTATTTATAGTTTCTATACCATAAACAACTAAAGAAAGATATACTTTTTTGTTAAGAAAATTGTATTAATAAAGAAGAAAATTTATACTAACAATTATATTTTTCTACAAATTTTAAATCATTATATTTATGAAAAAAAACCATTTTTATTATAACGTAATTAAATAAATAAAAAACTTGATTGAACTCTTCACATCACCAAATCGACAAATCAAATATTTTTATATGCATCTATCTTTAAACTTTTTACTTTTGTTTTTTTTATTAAAGTCAGCAACTTCTTTTACAATTATTAGTTCATATAATTTTGCTTTATTTCATTAAATGAACACATCAATTTTCTAATTTTCAATTTTCTCTTTCATTAAAAATAATTTGGCTAGTAAAACCCACAGCTAGGAAGGCAGTATTTGAGACATATAGGGTGTGGTGTAGCTATAAGATAATTAATATGCAAATAAGCTACTAGAAAGTATTGCAGATATGATCAGAGAAAATAGAAATAAGTGCCTTTACATGTACAAACAAACCTGAGGAAATGAAGTTAAAGCACTGGTAGATTGTATAAAGCATAAATTCACTTCTATTGATAAGTAAAAGAACTATGAAATTTAGTGCGTTCGCTGGCCTACTCATATCATGTAACGTCTATACAATCAAAAGGTTACAAGGTATTGTAGAATGTTACATTTTGATACCTGAACTTCACTATGCTTTCTATGGAACACTTCGATGATACGAGGTTGATACTGCAACAGCCCCCATGCAACTTCTCATCTACAACCGCGAAAAAAGCTCGAAAGTTGGGCGATGATTTATACAGTGCATAGTTGATTGCCACTGCCCTAAACCAAAAAACAATGCCTACAATAACTGAAACCCCAGAGGCAAGGAGAGGAACTATATTTTCTGAAAAAAGATACGAGAAGAATCCAGCACTAGATTCAAGTTTTGTTGGTAATTTTATCCCAAAAAATGAAGCAGTAAACCTCATGGCTGCATAAAGGTTGAAATTGTAAGGGCAGTGCTGAAGAAATTCTACTTCCTTCCAACATAAGCTGCTAATTTAGACAAGTCCGGAATCCAAAATGATAGCTCAGAAGACCCAGTAGCAAACATAAGACTTCCAGGTGCCCATTTTATGACATGAGGCTCAGTTTCATATGTCACCCAACTCGCAACCTACACAGACAAAGAAAAGAGATCACTATGTCTGATGTAAATCAGGGAACAAATTGAAAATATGTAAGAGAATAATGGTTATTGTACTTCTTTCCCACTCCTTACACTCCAAGCATGCACTCGGCCATCACCTGAACCTGTCAAAATATCAGAACCATAAAAGTAAAGTTAGCAAGGAGTCACAAGGGGGAAGACTTGCCTCTTAAAACAGGTGAATTCTAGGTTTGATGTCAGATAAATTTTCTAGCAAATCTTATAGCAGTGTTTAAAAAAGCCAGCTGATCTATAATATTTACATTATTTAACCCAACCCAACCCAACTCATTAAAATCAGATAATATAAATATTACAGATGATAGTGGATCAAAAAACCTAAAAAATAGATATCACTGGTCAGGTGGCAGATTGGGATTTTTAGAACCAAATCAACCTGACACAACCTGTATGCTCACTAACAGTGTAACACTATATTCTAGAAAGTCTTTGGTATAAATATTTTTTCTCTCAATTTTTTTTTTTTTTGTTGTTGTTCAGAACTTAATTTGTTGTTACATGTTCCGTACTTTTTTTTACAATTGATTCTTCCATTTTAGTCAATTGATTAGTAAGCCTAAATTATTTGTTATAGTTTATAACAACTTTTGAGCTAATTTATTCAGCCCAAATCTTAGTTCTAATTAAGCCCAACCTTTAGATATTTGTAGTATCCATAAAAAATCTAGCCCAACCAGATATATCCAACACGCTCGGGTCCAAAAAAAAAATTGAATGGATCGGGTTTACAATTTGTAAAATATCAAAAGTTAGGTTCGATAAAATTATGAGCTCAAACCCGACCCAACTATATCGATGAACACTTCTAAAATTTTCTATTTCTGATGGTTCAGCCCATGTGCAGGATTGATCCCATTGAATAATAATTTTACACACAGAACCACTGTGAAGCTCTTCATTCCAAGCATGTAAATCTGAGGTACCAACTAACTGAAAAAAGATTTAAATTAGTGTCACCTCAACTCCAAAAGAACTGGTGGCAGATGCAATACCTGATACAACGAACTTTCCTTCAGGACTGAAAGATGCCTCTAATGTGGAATTGATTGAAACTGGTTTCACATTGTATGTAGATAACTAAAACAACAGCGAATATGGAAGGTCAGCAAATATGTAGATAACTGATTCATTGAACTGTTCATGAATCATCATCCAAAATCTTCATCATTTAATAAGAAAAGGAAAATGTATTAAAAAAACTCAAATTCAGACTCACAAGTGTTCCACGGAATGAATCAAGTACATGAATATGCCCATCCATGGTAGTCAAGAGCATTAGTCTTCCATCATTGCTGAACTTTACCGCATTTGCATCAGATACATCTCCTCCAACAGAAAAGATGTCAAAAGGACCCTGAAACAAATAAATCCTTGCTAAATAGTTGTGAAGTTACTTATGCAACAGCTAATCCACTTTACATGTTTTCATGCATAAACACTAACCTTTTCATACTTGCGAGAATCAAACATTCTAATGTATCCTCCAAATGCAATTGCAAAGACTATCCCTTGATCATCATATGCTGCAGCAGGCCTTCCTTGTACACGTAAAAGACCCTACAGCATAGACAAGGAATCAGAATACAAGATGAATAGAGAGAGCACCTTTCTCTAAGCAAGCATCTATATTCCAACTTGTCAACCTGGCACTTTTCAGCTCGTTGATCCCAAAGCAAAACAGTTCGATCGAGAGAACCGGAGATAAAGCATTCTTTGCGAGAGCACAAACTTAGCGAGACAACCCTTAGAAAAACAACATGAAATGTGACTTCATGATACAGATATGTCCAGTAGAAGCAATCACTAGGGAGTGAAATAAATGCCATCGATATTGGAAACCTTACCTGTCATGGTGACCTTTAAAATACCGCAAATACTTGTTATCGTTCAACGAGAGAAGTCGCAGAGATTCTGCATCCATAATATATGCATGGTATTAAATACAGCATGATAAAGCAAGCATAAATCCATGATCTAGCCTTGAAAAATAAATAAATTATCAAAAAGATATTATAAAAATGCAGTTGTGGCTAACGTACCATCCCATCCATTTTTTGAGGAGTATAAAACAGTTGTAGGATCAGATGTGAAGCAAACCAGATCAACCCCATACTTTTTGCTATTAATTGCCTTCAAGCATCTGCAGTTAAACATGTTGTCTCCATAATTCATGCCAATAAGAAAACATGGTCCAACAACCACCATAAAATAAGAACAAGAAAATATCAATCTGTTATGAACAAGATATGCCGCTTCCCTTAAATAATTACATCCATACTTCTATGATGACATAAAAATTCAACAAATCTATTGCTCAAGCAGCTCCAATAACATAAAAGAGTTGCAAAACTGCCATCTATAGCATTAAAACCAAGCAAATAGTAAAAAATCCCCTTTAAATTCTTATCAAACTTTCTTCTTGAATCTCTCATTCACAAAGAGTCAAATAGACAGAAGATTAGCATTTTCAACCCAGTTTTGCAATCATTATAATTCCCAGCAACCAAAATGATTTACTATATAAAAATGATATACAGTAACTCAACCTGAAAACATAACAAAAAAACAAATCCGAGCAAATGCTTTTGCTTACCGAAGTTAAATCACACACTTCGCTAACACAACTACCTACAGCATAGAATTTCCGAAATATAACAATAATTTCTTCAAATACGTAAAATTTTCAAAAACATCCCTCTTTGCCCACCATCTGCTCTGAAGACAGGCATAACAAAATCACTCTAACATGACTAATATCCACCAAGATGTTATCAAATATTAATAGCTTAAGCTATAAGCTTGCAGGAAAAGAAAGCTTACGCGGCGCCGGCAACATCGTAAAGTCGAATAGATTCATCGTCACTAGCAGTTACTAGATAACTTGATGTCTTATGAAAATCCATGGAACTAATTCTTCCGTTCTGTGACCAATAATGAAACAAAAAGTGAGTAATACTGAAAAACTGAAAGAATTATCAAATGGGGTGTTTTAAAAATGAAACAAACATACATAATCTCTAAAAACCATGCCAGTTTCCATGCTTTGAAGAATTTCTTCTGTTAGTTCTAATGATACTTTCTCTTCTCTCTCTTGTTGCGTCCCTAAGTTTTTTTAACAAAAAAAAAACAAAATCAGTGATTTAAGAAAATAAGCATAAAGAAACGAGTGACGATGAGATTAGGAAGAAGATAAAATTGAATACGTACCAACCATTGTTAATGAATTTTAACTGGTAAATTTGAGATTTTGAACAAGAAGATGTGTAAAGCTTCGATGAACAGGCAGAGCTTCTGAATTCTTACCTGCTGGGTTTTAATTTTGGCGTTTTGTAGGTACTCTTTATGGGGAAGTATGGGGCCCGGGCTTGTATTGCCGGACCGGCCCAACTTGTTCGATTGAAATTATGGCGTCCCGATTAGCAATTGAGGACTTTGTTTTTGTGAAAATACTGTGACTAAGCATAAGAAACGAGTTTCCTTTCCAGTTTTTTCCTTTCCTACTCTCCTCTTCTCCTCTCTTGGTAGTGTAAATGGTTTGCATTTGGGCTTAGAACATGGGCTTTGTATCAAGACCAGTCCATGTAGATTGGAATAGCAAGATTTCATGTCTCAATTGTATATCTAAAAAGCCCACATGGATTGGGTGGTTTGGGGAACTTTTTGGACCAAGAGCAGGAAAAGTGTTCCTCCTTTCTATTAATCATGATTCGAAGTTCTATAAATATATGTGTGGATGTGAAGATTACAAAATTGATATGATGGCCACAAGATTTAAACATATATTTCTTTATATAGAAAGGCATAGTTATTTGGGAGTTGCCTCGATGATGTAAAATACGTAAAATATGGGTCGTGGATGGAGTGAGTTGATCTATAAATTGATAAGTTAATTTAAATTATGATTTAAAAAAACACAACACTAAAAAAGCGTTTGGGAACGCGATGTTCTCAAAAAATTTAATTTTTTTTTTTCTAAAATTTAATATGATTTGTACGTTTTGGATCATTTTGATGTGCTGATGTCAAAAATAATTTTTAAAAAATAAAAAAACATCATTAGCATGCATTTTGGCACGAAAAGTTATTTGAAAAGCATCCGCAACCACACTGCCAAACACGCTCTAAAATAATAGTGTTTTAAGGATTTAAAAAAACTAAAAATAAAATCCTCTTAAAAAACAAAAACAAAACTAATTATAAGTAAAATTAGATCTAGTTAGATTCCAAGTTAATGAATTAAGGTTAATTTATCAAGTCAAATAAATATCTCAAAAGCTAGTCGAGGCAAAACAATCAATCATTGTTATATTCATAGCAAAGGGGATATTTTTGTTTTGATGGATTCTTGGAACAAATTTTTTTTATTATAAGTACACTAATTACAAAAGTAAACCAAGAGGTGTGAGAAAAACATTATGTATCTACTCGTGTATCGTTATAGATTATAACCATATTTTTTCATTTTTTATGTATAAGATGTTTTTCTTTTCTTCTAGGTTTATGTAACACTCGTATTTTCTCGTTAAAATTTTCATCCACGCTAACTATTTATAATTTTTTTTTAAATACAAATATTCTTTTTATATAAAATAGAGTAGCTTAGTGACTCTAACAAATGGATGTTCTTGAAGGAATTTGCATGTGACATTCACAAAATAAATCATATTAAACATTTGCATCATCCTAATTACTAACGTTTAATAATTATATGATCAAAACCAATTTCATCATTTTTTTTATTTAAGAATGTTGATTTTATATCAATTTTCAACATTTTTTATTTTTCATTATTTCCTGATAAATTTTCTTATCATAATTTTATTCATCACCTTATCATCCTTGCATCATGATAATTGTTTCATTCATAATCTAGTTTAACTTGTCACTATACGATTTATTTCTTACAACTTTAAAATTGATTGGTCTCATTCAAACACTTTCTTTCATCCAATGTTTGAGGTTATTTCATAACTCTTTTCCACTTTATGAATATATTCAATTTATATTAATATTATTATTTTACAACTCATGGATTTTACCTCCAATTTATTTCCTCAACACATATAAATCATATTATCCTTTTCTCTTAACTACCTTTAATACATATCATAACTCATTTCATAAGTATATCTAATTCATATTGTTATTTAATTCACAACATATTTAATTCATGTCGTCTTTTTGCTTCCCTAATATTTATTTCATCTATGATATATTGTACTTCAATCCATATAACACGCTTGTTATGTTGAGAAATTTTCTCGATTCATTATTCATTCCACTTATTTCATATCCATTTCTATTATTTATAATTTATCACATAACCTTTCATTACTTTTATACTTGCAAGACGTGCTTAAATCATCTTTATTTTCCGTCAAACTTTGTCGATAGGGCTAATTAAATACACAGTCATTGATCTGTCAACACAACCAAACTCATATATACCTTACTACATTACATGTTACTATAAATACCAATTACATGATTTACTACTTGGCATAATGTTGTGAATTACGTGAAAATTTATTTAATGCTAAATATAATTAGCTTTATACACAGTGAATATTTTCTATTATCTCTTCTATATATTTATCACATCAATTACTAAATAGTTAATTTATTATTTTACCCATAACCTTACAAATCAATACAATTAATACAATTTAAGGACATAACAATGTTCTCTCTAGCCCAAACTAGGCATTTGTTCCATTACTAAATTAACTGGTTTTTCTAAGTGTATTTATTAGGGCATTAGTCTCATTAATCAGGGTAACTAGTTTCTCCAATTACCCATTAACTAGGGCACTAATCTCATTAACTAGATAACTAGTTTTTTCGATAGCTCATTAACCAGGGCACTAGTCTCATTAACCATCTATCTCTCAACTTTTTCTTAATTTCTTCCTCTATCTCTTTCTCTTCTTCACCTTCTCCCTCTTTCTCTTCCTCTTAAGTACGATTTCTCTCCAAAATATGGTATCTTTTCTTTTTTTTACCTTATTTATATGAAAAAAACTACAATGCCCCCAATTATTAACACTTATAATAATGCATACAAGAGCACTGCTTTCTTTTCAAATCATTTTTTCTTGACTTCATATATATTTTTATCACAATATATGAAAAAACCACATTGCCTTTCCTAAATATCTATATGTTCCTTTCTATCAAATTCTGGTATGTTGGTATTTTCACGAGGCTTTTCTGGATTTCGATTGACCTGAAAATTCAATCCAAGTTAAAATAATGTCAAAAGACTACTCGTAAAATCTTAGCATGTTTCGAACAGTCGGATTGAGAGATATAATTGATATTGTAAAACTGGTCATTAGATAATTTTACGTCAAAAATCCAAAATTTACGTACCATTTCATTTACTTACATCGTAGTGATTTTTAATCTAATTCATTGATGACTCCCATCCATAACCTTCATAAAAATTTGTTCAGAATTTTAACAATTTTTTATCAAAATAGCGCGATTGTATGTAAGGCTTATACCGATAATTAACGTTTTCACGCGTAAAATCGTATATTATTTTTTTCTTAGAATCCCACAGTATTACTATTATTATTACTGTATCATGGTATGGTGGGATACAACATGATGATTTTAAGGCAACCGAAGCTTCTAATCAAATAAGGACTAAACAAAAGTAATTTTGAAAATAGAGGATTGGAATTAGTATAAATAAAAATAGAGGAGGAAACATAGTGTAAGATCAAGAGTAGAGGGACTCAAAGAAGATTTTATCGTCTGAAATTGGTCGATGTTTTATGTGGGCTTTCTTCTTGGAAAGCAGAAACAAATGAATGATATGCACGTGGAGCCCAGTTTTTGACAAGTTTCCCGTGAAAATGAGTGGCCATTTGCCAACGGTGAGCAGTCAAACATCAATCAACCACCGACCAGGGCCCATCTACCATTTTAAGGTAGGATAGCGAACTTCTCTTTTATTTTTATATTTTCGGAGTTTTAAAGATTTATATTTATTCTGGTTTAAATCTTTTTTTTTCATTTGTTTGATAGGATGTAATTTAACAATTATACACGACATTATTCAGAGTATTTTATGGAGGGTTTAGAAGTATGATAATGTTTTAGTTAAGGTAATTTTTATTTTGAAATATATTAAAATAATAATTTTTATTTATTTTTAAAAATTTATTTTTCACATCAACCTATTAAAATGATTTAAAAACATAAAAAAATATATTTAATTTTAACTGTATTCTCAATCACACTGTATTCTTAGAGTAGAAAAAAAAAACCAAGAGAAAAGGATCATAGAAATAATATAATCTACAATTTCCTGTCATTTCCGTACACAATGAGGTTATTGCGAGCTGTGTATTACCACCCCACACCTTAAGATCACAATTCACAACATTAATCATCCTCCAAACAAGAAGCTAATAAATTCAATTACAATTATACACCAATCAATCTATAAGAAAAAAAAGAAGGATGGACACAAATTAAATGAAACCTGTCTCACGTGACCGGGACAGGCATGGTCATCTCACCGGTGTCATCGAAGGAGCTACTAGCAGTAGAGTCACGGTTGATCTCCTCCCGATCGGTCAATGATGATTTCTTGATAAACTCTATACAGTCTGCAACAGCTTCACTATGATGAGGATCAGCAGGATAATAAGATGATCTCTTCCTCATTACATGATGATCCGGCGATGATCCAGCAGCGTTATGTGTGGCCTTTGACAGAGCAGATAACATCATCAGACGAAACACAGCTTGTCGAAAACGTTCAAGGAGAGTCATTGGGGATAAACGGTGGTTCTTGATTGTGCAGGTTGTGTTGACTCTAAGCCTGGGGATGCAGAGATGGCTTTTCATTCTTTTTGGGCTGTTAATTCCTTTCTCCATCTTCTCTCGAGTTTTTGTGCAGGTGGGTGCTCTGGAGTTTTTGGCGTTGGTCATCTCATCATACGAGGATTTTATATGCGAATCTATTACATGAGACAAGTTTTAGTTGTATTTTTTGTGTGTGGACACGGTGTATATATGGTGAGAATTGGCTGGCTCCCATCATGTAGCTAGGCTAGTAGCCGCTGTATATAATATAAGCTTACTCAAAGCGGGGATTAAAAAAAGTAATGTACGCTTTATTTCTTAACTACAATTATTTAATTTGGGATGTTTTTTTTTTTCCTTTTATAACTGTGCACAAATAATTAAATTAAACACTGATGTCCTCTTTTCTAAGCCTAGCTGCTTGAGCAGAATGATCAATGGGGTGCGTAGTCAAGTGAAATTTCCACTATATCACGAAATTTGGAATGGATTCTTAGTAACGAAACTTCCCTTTAATTGTTGTAGTATGCTACTATATGCATAAAAAAATCTTTATGGTCAAATGCTGCCACTCTAGAGGGGATCGAGTATCAGTGCTCCGCATAGGGGCAAAAAATGGTGAATATTTCATGTGGGATAATCCAGAATTCTGCATAGTTAATCATAGCGTGTCAGAAAATTTGCTGGAAATGCTGTGATTATCAGTTAAGTCAACCCTAATTTAACAGTGCACTAACATGGAACAAAGTAGGTTATGGACTGTTTTTTTTTTCTTTCGTCAATGTCTAGTGACATAAATATTCAATTTAGGCCATACACAAGCTCCTTCACTGGACACTTGGTGTTGCTATAAAAGGTAATTAAGGTATAATGATAAAGTCAGGAGAAAACTTCAGAGGATTTTGGGCTTTCTACGATTGTTTTGATAGGTTTTGGAGACTGAGCCGTTAAAGATGGTTGTTGAACTTGGATCTCCCGAGCACCTGTAGAATGGAAGAAATCTTTGTGGTGATGTGAGTTCGTAGGGAAGATATAATAAGAGTTTGAATGAGAGAGTGTGAGTTCCTTTTAGCTCTCTTTGCGTTTTTCAAGCAATTTGGACTCCATTTTTTAACTTTTTTTTCTCCATGTTAGGCTAGGTTTTGCAACCCTTTTTTCTTTATCTTAGATTCAATTAATTTTTCAGGTTTTTTTTTTTTTTAACAAGATGGAGGTTACCCGAATAAAAACATGGATTTGTTATGGAGATATTTTTCATATATAGATACTTAAGGATATTTTTCATGAAGACCTGGAGAATTTTTATAAGAGGCATTGCATGGAGATTTTTCACATAAATCATTTTTGTGGAGAATGTCTTAGGTTTTAGGTCACCCCGTACCTAGGTAGAGACCATAGTGTACCAGGTAAATAACATATGCCTAAATGGGCAAATAAAATATTTTCAAATCTTATTTAAATAATCAATGATTATAAATTTTAAAAACAAATATGATTTAACAGAGCAGACACACTTTATATTATAATATCAAAATCAGAATATTTTTTATGACAAGGTAATAATTACTCTAAAAAACTGCTTATTAAAAGATTAAGTCAAATCACATATGATTTTCCTAACATTTGAGGAATCATAACATATTGCTAGACGGTGCACTTAATTTTTAAATATATATCAATTAATTGTTTAAATTAATAATAAATTAAATTGTTTGATTAATTTAATTTAATTTAATTTTAATTAGGATTATAATTTGTATTTGAGCCAACATATTAGAAATCTAATGGATCACACACAATAAGAATCATATGTCAGAAATTAAACTAGAATTATTACTCAAGTGTGACTTGATTAAAGATAAGTTTTATAAATTAAAAATTGAATAAAATTAATACAAGGATTATAATTCTAAACCTAGAAAAATTAAGAAGGGACTTAATTGAATAAATTTTTAAAATTATCCTAAATAATATATGTGATTATTTAGGGGACAAAATGATATTTTTTTCATTTATAGGGTTATTAGGATTTCTCTACAAATAGAATATTATGCCTTATATTTTTTTTTTAGAGAGAAAAATTGTGTAAGTTACAAAATATACGTATAGAGAAACGCCAAAAATAAAAATAGAGAGCTAGCACTCAAAATCATAGCGACCCTTTCACCTAAAAGAGGTTTTAAGAGATTTCTCACGGGTGATTCATTTGAATTAGTGTTAGAGATTGAATATTTAAACAGCTTATAGTTTGCGACAATTTAGCCTTAAATATACAAAAGATTTTATGGTTATCAGGAAGTAACTAGTGGCATCCTAGTAGTTACTCCTTGAACCCCACTTTGAAGAAAGAGACATACACAAAGAAAAGAAAGATAATAAAATCCATAACCCATAATTAAAAAATAATAAAAATATCTCCATCTAGAATTTCTCTCTCCTACTTATATCTATTTCTTTTTTTAAAGTTGGCCCAAGAAGTAACAACTAGGATGCCATTAGTTACTCCAGAAGCACCATAAAATTTCTCTAAAGAAATTGATCAGACCTCATAAAGAAGACATGATCTTTAGGTAATTTTCGTATAAACCCTAAATGATTTTATATTATCTAACGAGACACTTGAGACTCCTAAAAAAATTAAATTATTGTTTCCATTGAGTTTATGTGCTTTCGAGAAACCCAACTTTTCATCCATTGAAAAACTTTAGGAACATGAAAAAGTAAAAATGAACTAGTTTTTGTTCTTTTTTCGTTGATAACACCAACAACGAGATTGGAGAAAACTTCAAAGGATTTTAAGACTTTCTATGGATAGTTAATAAGCTTCGGATATTAAGTCATTAAAGGCGATAATAGAACTTAAACCAACAAGTTGAAGTACAGATGACCCATCTTCTTGCTAAGACAAAACAACTTAGTATTAAAACAACCAAACTCAAATGATTGTATATGGAGCTAATTGTATACATGAGTAGTGGTACATTTGCTATTTCTTATCGCCTCCTCAGTCCCCATAAAGACCTACCTGATGCCTCCTTCTCCTCCTCCAGCCCCTCTATTATAGATGAATTATATTTAAATTGATAATTTTTTTAATTTGTAATAAATATTTGATTTTTTTATTTTAATTTAATTTCTTTGAATTTTTTTCAACTCTATTTATTAGATTTTATTAAAAAAAATATTTAAACAATTTACTACCGAACTTACTAATGGAATAAGTTTGTCGGTATATTCCGAATAAGTTTGTCGGTATATTCCAAAGAGTTAGAAAAGAATTACTGGAAATACCACTAGCACTATTTAATCCCTAGTTGATTAATTTTTTCATTTATATAAAAATAAATCACCAATGTAATTACAAACAATTTTTTTGGCCAATGATATTCCATCTTCATCAATGAAAATATCGACAGAATGACGCCGAGAAAAAAAATTTGACGTGTTTTTTTATCTGTAAATTCATCAGTGACTGTATTACCGACAGAATGATTGATAGAACAGAAATCATTGATGATAATTTTTTCGACAAACAATAATCATCCATGATCCGTCGATAAAAATCATGTTGATGAAATCAGTGCTTAAATACCAACGACATATTTCCTCAATAAAATGTAAGATTCAGGTATACAGTGATAGAGACAACAATGAAATCATAGAAATGATATGTAAGCATGCATGTTAAGCATCTTTGCAGTTTGATGGTAAAAACCTTGAATTTGTTTTCCTAATAAAAGTGTATCCTCCTCCTCCTCCTCCTCCTCCTCCTCCTCCTTATTATTATTATTATTATTATTATTATTATTTTGAAATACAAATATTGAATTTAATTTTTACTCTCTAGTTAATTCATAAAGAAAGTCACATTCTTAATCAGGGATTTATAAAAATAAAAATAAAATCCATCAACCTCTTCTGAGATTCAAACCCAAAATGATAATCAGGAAAAACACCTTAATAATATTGAAACTAAGATTAGCCATAAATCTAAACCCGTTCTCTAACATTAAGAGGCATTATTAACACCGTTTGCAAGCTATTTAATTAAAATGGAAATTAGAAATGGTAACATGCTAGTAGCTAAGGGAGAGGCCATAAAGTCAAAGCATGGAAGCCATTGGCTGATCACACTCGTGGCTAAAGAAAACGAGAGAGATGAATTGTCTTGACTGATAAGGTTCACATGGTAACATGTGCAAGGTTACATAGTTATAATCCTCCCCGTTATACGTGCGTCACCCGCACCTCTATTCAATTCAGACGACAGCCGACCCATCAGGGAAGCTTGCATATTGTATGCCTCTGAAACGAGACGTCCTCCACAATTTTGTTGCTCAAAACAAAGGGAAAGATACTGGGGAGATTTGGGTGGACTAAAGTGTGATATAAAATAATATTTTCTTAGCAAACAATTATGAGAAAGGTGGAGGTTTTTAACTATCATACGTGGGAGTGGATTTTCCACCATGCTTCCGATTTGGATTCATTGTCGGCTTGTTCGTCTGCCAAATCTGTAACCGTGATCGATGGAGTCATCATTCAACCATTTGATCAGATGTGACGAGTGTGGACTGTGGATGTCTAATCCGCCTCATGTTGTGGGACTTCGAGTTTTCTTAATGCATTAAAGTGTTGACAGAGTGGGTTCAGAAAATGAAAAGGTTATTGGGGCAGAAATGGAGACAGGGAATTAATGGGTTCGACTAACTGCTCGTGATGATCCTTGGACCACCGCAGGATCCTTTTCTCTGGGTGGATTCTATGGAGGTATCGTCCCTGGGCTATTTATTGCTGAAAGAGGTATTTGAATTGTTTTTTAACGTGTTTTTAATTTAAAAATATATTAAAATAATTTTTTTTAATTTTTAAAAATTATTTTTGATATTTATATATAAAAATAATCTGAAAATACTGAAAAATATTTAATTTTTTATAAAATCATTTTGAATCACAAAACTAAAAAGACTCTAGTTTTATCTTGTTGTTGGGCATTTGTCCCCTTCCATTCCATAAAAAAAAAAAGAACGAAGTTGAGAAAAAGGTTCATAGACTTATTCTACGCGCAATGAAATATAGGAATTTGGCCATAACAATAATTCTTTTTACGAACAAAATAGATGCTGAGATTAATATAAAGACAACAGTTCATGCTACAGTGGCTTCTTTTTCGAACAACTAGCACACGATTAACAGGCATGACATACAAATATCCCAACGTGGATCCCGCCATGTTGATATATATTTTGTATACTTCTAAGTATTTTTGATTTGTATCGGTTTTTATCTAAAAATATAATTAAAATAAAATTTTAAAAAATTATAAAATTCAAACCGGATCCAAACTGAAATCAGGTTAAACTGGCTATTGGGATATTTGTATTAACTTCTCACAGACACGCATGCAAATATAAGAATGTCATCATAAATAAATTTTAAAAATAATCATATAAATTATGTTAACCATTTTATAATTTGAACGAAAAAATATTTTGCATTTTATATACTTAGATAATAAATTAAGTTATCAATTCTACTGGTAGAATAAAAAAAATATAAACTCTCCTTACTAGTGTTATTAGAACTGAGCTTCAATCAGGTCTACTAATAATTTATTTATTTTTTTATTTTAAAAATAATTTTAAAAAAAATTAAATTTAAAAATATTTTCTTATTATCCTCTCTCTTTCTCATTCCCCCCCTCCTCCCTTTAATCCTTATAGAGAAAAAATATTTTTATTTTATTGGGAAAATTTTAGACAATTATAACATACATACTAGTTAGTTGACATGTTATTCATATGTCATATCAAAAGGGTTTTTTTAAAAAACAAAAGAAAGCCCATACATTAATAATGTGTTTTTATACATTAAAATTTTTTAATTGTAAACGAAAAAGTTAATGTGTGCATTTAATAAATTTTATCGAGAATTATATATATATATGAATAAATATTAAAAAAATTTGTTAACATTAATTAAAGATCAAGTTAGAAAGTTGACAGACAGATATAAATTAAAATATCTCATCTCATGTCGTAAAGAGCTTTTTAATGTTTTTCATCTAATTATATGTCAAAAGTTTTTTTTATTTTTTACAAGAAAAGAACTAATTTAAATTCCATTAAAATAAAATTATTTTATAGTATAATTCTACCTTTTCTTATCACAATTTTTTTAAAATATAGTTTTTTAAAACATGTTGTTTATTCGATAAAAACTTAAAGCAATTAGAATAAATATAAAAAATTCTAAATATTGATAGAAAAATACATGTCCTTAATTAAAACCTTTTTATCTTATTAATTCGAATCCTTTTTTTTGATATTTTTATACCTGATAATTATTTCTTAAATAACAACTTATCATAACCATAAAAGCAAACTTTAGTAAAGAAAAAACTTATGTCTTGATATTTTTATGAAAAAGTATTAGAAAAAATAAAAATATACAACTCGCATGCTGTCATAGACGGAATTGCTGATGGTATAAAAATAATAAAAAATATATAAAACTTTTATCGGAAATCTCGTTGGCAACATGACACATCATTATTTTTAGACAAAATTTTCGATCAGAATTTTTCGTCTCCATATTTCATTGTCAAATTTAAAAGAGTTATAACTAATATTTATATCTCCCTCCTATTTCTTATTCTTCTTCTTCTTTCTGCCTAGCGTAACCTGAAAAATTCATCCCCGTCCTCACAAATCTAGCCGTCAAATTAACATG
>Ga0325411_1004288_pt1 | contig 16031 bp, 8 predicted proteins | sample PopdelMetagenome_13_FD_206181 | JGI IMG/M metagenome (GOLD analysis project Ga0325411, IMG submission 206181) | Populus deltoides microbial communities from Bellville, Georgia, United States - Xylem-PdIQD-R4 | ecosystem: Host-associated > Plants > Phyllosphere > Stem > Wood/Secondary xylem...
TCGATGATGCTTTCATGTAAATGCACTACTTCTAGTATGGTTAATCATTTTAATGCTTGTTGCGCACGGATTAAGCAGCATTTCTTGGATCATTATTAATTGTCAGCATTCCGAATATCAATTCTTTTGTAAATTCTTCAACATTTCTAAAACCCTACTGTAAAAATATCTTCTATATCAAAAAAAAAAAAGCACCATCAAATTATTTTTATATCTATAAAATCATAAAATAAAATCTTCAAACTAAAACACTAGTATAAAATCTAACTCAAAAGGCGTTTTGCACAATCACCAATGTTATTATTCTATTAGTAATTTACCGATAGAAATACAAACAGAATAAATCTGTCGGTATATTTTCAGTGAAAATTCCTTTTATTTTGCGTGTATTTTTCATTTGTAAAACCATCGGGTTTTTTTTATCGATAGAATTAGTAACAAAATATGAACCGACGGACATATTTCATCGATGAATTAGTCGGTAAAATTTTTACCAACAGCATGGTAATCTTACACTGACGGAAAATACCTGTCAGTAAAACTGTTAAATATTACATTATAAAGAAAGAAAGAAAACTATAAAAAAGATGGCTATAAGGTTTACAATCAGAAGTTAAACAAAACCCAGCAACTAAATCTAGTGTTTTGCTTATCTGTGTATTACTTCTGAACTATTAGCCAAAGCACTTGCTCTAGAGGAGAAACGAAGCAACTCTGTGCAAGATCCGGGAATGGGTATCCTCCCAATTTGGTGTAACCTGATTATTGCATTTTGCCAAAAGTAAAGGATTTCCAAGCCTGAAATAAGCAATCAAAATCCTTTGGAATGATCCAAGAGCTAATCTACCAACGCCTACATGATCAAAGCAGCTACACTTTTCGGTAGCGTAGGAGCAATTAATTGATTACTATTTTCTGAAAAATCATAGCAAAATGGACAAGAGCAGCCTACTTGTTCATTAATTCTATAATTTTAAAGAAAATATCAAGTTGGAAGTTTACAATGGGCTGCTAACGAAGCAAAAAGCTTCAACCTTTGATAGAGCTAGAGATTTCTAAACGTATGGAACTATTGGATTACTGCTTTATAAAAGTTTTGACGCATACACGAATAATATAAGAAAAATAGTAAACATGAGTAACATAATATTCTGATAATTATGTTGAATAAGGTAATACACGGAAAAAAAAAACTCTCATTTAAATTTTTATTATTAAATTATTTTTTCTTAGTAGTCTGCAAAAATATAAATTAAATAACTCTACTTATACTAATCCTAGGTCTATCTCTAAGAGGGAAAAAAATCATAACAATAATTATATGGATTCCTATACTAAATAGGAGAAATATGAAATTTGGCCAAGCATAAGATTTGATTTTCTAAACAAAATAAAAAATAATAAGAACACCATAAAAAAATTATTTTTCTAAACTAAATAAAAAAAATAACCAAGGAAAAAAAATATTTTCCCTAAAAATGTGTTTGGCAAATACGCCCAAACACATTTTTTCATAACCTTATTATCTTTTTTTTTTTTTTTTTTTGCCTAACATGCCTTAGTTTGATTTTTATTAATTTTCATATTTTTGGAGAACTATTTTGCAATTAATTTTGGATCTTTTATATCATTTTTATCCTTTTATATTTAATATTTGAAATTATAAACTTATATGTAAGATATTTTTTTGATACTAAATAAACTAGTTTTACATTACAAGATTTAACAGTTTTACCGACGAAATTTTTCCGTCAACGTAAGACACATATTCCATCGGTAAATTAATTACCGACAGAAATGCTCCATCGATGAATCGTTCATCAGTAATTTTTTGTCCGTCGGTAAATCCATCGGAAATAAAAAAATAAAATTACCCGCTTCATTTCATCGGTATATCCCTCGGTAATAATTTTTTATTACCGATGGAAATTTCATCGCCAATTCTATCGGTAATTATTTAAAAACATTTTAAAAAAATCATTTTATAAAATTATAAAATAATGAAATTAACATAAATCAACACTGTATAATATATATTCAAAATGCTTGAAACAAAATAAGAAAATCAACTCAAATAAATAAAACAAAAAAATAAATTCAACTAAAAAAATTCATATGAAAAAAATGAAGTTGCAATTGATAAAAATTTAAAAATCATATAAATAAATCAACTAAAAATTAATCTCATGTGAAAAAACAAATCTCACAACAACATTTATACAATTATTAAGAACAAAACAATTAAAAATAAAATAAAAAACAAATATAGTGAAAAAAATCATTAAAAAAAAAAAGAAAAATCTTACCTTAATGTAGTTGCAAGTGAAGCTAAGGAGAGAAAAAAAATTTCGTAAAACATATTAATTTTAAAAAAAAACTAAGAGGATAAAAGAAGAAAGAAGAAGAAGACATACCCGAGCATAGAGAAAAAGAGAAGGAGATGAGGAGAGAAAAAAAGAGAAAGAAATAGATATTGATATTTTTTACATATAGTGAAGAAGAAAAAGTAGAAGTAGAAGAAGAAGTAGAAGTAGAAGAAGAAGAAATAAGTTTGTCTCTTGTGAAATAAAGGGACTCAGGCTTTTTATTGGGGCGCGTTAGCGACAGATTTACCGACAGATAATTGAATATTAACACGTCATCATTTTTTTTGCTTTGTTTTAATTTTTTTCCCACCGTAATTCACTCGGTATATACCGAGGGAATATTTCCATCGGTAAAATCTCTCGAAAATTTACCGACAGAAATATTCCCTCGATATTTCCGTTTGTATTTATCGGTTTTCTGGTAGTGTTAAAAAATAGAAAAACAACAAAAACAAATCCTTCTTAAAAAAAATATATATTTGTGTTTTTAATTGCATATGGTCAAATTCTAAGATAATTTTCACATATAATTTTTTTGTAAAATATAAAATATTTTCTTCATTTATTTAAGAAAAATCATTTAATGGATTTTACAACGAGTTTGTAAATATCCATTAGGATTTTGCCTAGATTTTAAATAAAAAAAATAAATTTTTTTATTTTTAATTTCAGGATTTATGAACTTATATGTAAAATGTATTTTCAATATTAAAAAAAATAAGTTCAAATAAATAAAATGACCCCCCTCTCTCTTTTCTTTTCTCTCTCTCCATCTCTCTCTCTCTCTCTCTCTTTCTCTTTACTTTTAATATTTAAGAATTATAAATTTATACGTAAGACACATTCCTAGTATTAAGGGAAACAAAAATATAAAATATATTTTGGCTTTAAAATGGCTAGATTTGACCTATAAAGCTATGATCCACTTTACTAATGTGGATATGCTTTAACCAATAGATAAATTAATGGTTATATAAATACAACAGAGCCTTAATAATAATTAAACAAATTAATAATGTAACTTACCTTAAGTAGGGTGTATTAGAGGTTATATTATCTTCCATATACGCAACCAGTCCTCTTATTCAAACTTTGTAAAGCAGTTAGGGTTTTTAGTGACCAAAACACTAAGTGATAACTTCAAATCTTTAAACCATAAAAGAACAAGAATTCCTTATTCTTTCCACACCTAAATTTAATCCATAAGGATGTTCGTTGTGACATCATACACGTACAACAAGGAGAGAGAAAATGAGAGAGGGGATGGGGGGAGATAAAAAAAAAGAGAGAGAGAGAAAGGAAGACAACGATTAGGATAATTTTTCATACACCACCATCCCCCCCCCCTTCCAAGTATTTTGAGTAGCCATGTTTAACAGACTTAACTAGTAAAGGTATGGGAAATAAAATACTTACTATTTTATACAAGTGATGTAATCTTTTTATGACTTTTGTTATCATGTCTATAAGAGAGATGATAGTTTGCCTCCAAGAGAGATAAGAGTATGATAAATTTGTTTATTCCAATAAAGGTAAAGAACATTATTATTTAGAAAGTCAAGAATACAAAGCATTATGTAAAGAGACGTTACATGGATAGAATACATAACCTCTAATACATAGCATTTTTGTTGGAGTTATAGATATTTTAATGGAGACATGAAAATCTCATCATGGATATTTTATTGGAGACATTGAAATTTTCATAGCCATCCAAGCCTTTTAAATAATCATGTTTGAAAGACTTAATTAGTACAAGTATTGGGAAGAAAATACTTACTATTTTATACAAGTGATGTTACTTTTTTTATAGCTTTTTATTATCATATTTGCAAGAGAGACAAGCATTTAACTATAAAGATTATAAGGGTTTGATCAGTTTGTTTGTTCCTCTAAAGATAAAGAACATTATTATTATTAGAAAGTGGAGAATGTAAAGTAATGTTAACATATTATGTAAGGAGTTGCATGGATCGATATCTTTGTTGAAGCTAAAGATATTTAATGTAGATATGAAGATCTTACTGTCGCACGCGTTCAAGTGCAGGGCATGGGTCTCTGTCTGCATGTGTCTTTGTCTGTCTCATGCTTCTTCCATAATGCTTGCAGGGTATGGTTATGTGGGTATGGGTTGTACGGGATTTTTAGGCAAGTGGGGTGGAGAGAGAGAGAGAGAGAACGGGAATAAAACATTTCAAAAATCTTCTTCTCCCTTGTCTCTGCATTCACAGGGGAGAATAAACAGCACAGTGCCGTTCAAAACGGCACTGTGCAGTTTTTTTTTAAGAAAAGGAAAATGAATTTGGGAGTGACCCAAAAATAGGTTATAACAGTTGTCCTCCTCCTTACAATGCGTACAGAGCAAAGACTTTGCATAGTAAGCTTGTAAAGAAAACAAAAGGAAATAAAATGATCTGATTATCTTGGACAACCTGCCCACACATGCTCATAGTAGTCTATTTTCAGGGGCGACCAGCCCACACACTCATACTGGTTCATTTTCACGGGCGACCTGCCCACACACGCTCACATTGGTCTATTTTCATGGGCGACCTGCCCAAGTACTCAAAGTGGTCTCTTTTCAAGGGCGACCGGCCCACACACTCACACTTACCCTGGTCTATTTTCATGGGCGACCTACCCAAGCACGCTCACAGTGGTCTATTTTCACGGGCAACCTGCCCACACACGCTCACACTAGTCTTAGTCTATTTTCATGGCGACCTGCCCAAGCATACTCAAAGTGGAAGTGGTCTATTTTCAGGGGCGACCAGCCTACACTCTCACACTTACCCTGGTCTATTTTCATGGGCGACCTGCCCAAGTAGAAAAAGAAAGAGTGGTCTCATTGTAATGGGCGACCTACCCAGGTGAAGGAATGGTCTCATTGTAATGGGTGACCTACCCAGATAAAAACATAGAGAATTGGTCGAATTGTAATGGGTAACCTACCCAGAATTGGGAAAAAGGAAGAATGGTTATGTTGTAATTGGTGACCTACCCAAATGGAGGAATGACCTCATTGTAATGGGTGACCTACCCAGATAAAAAAACATGGAGAATGGTCGAGTTGTAATGGGTGACCTACCCAAAAATAGAAAAAAAGAACAGTGGTCGTGTTGTAATGGGTGACCTACCCAGGTGGAGGAATGGTCTCATTGTAATGGGTGACCTACCCAAGAAATGGGAAAAGGAAAGGGTGGTCGTGTTATAATGGGTGACCTATCCAAAAAAATGTTGGTCTCATTGTAATGGGTGACCTACCCAAGTGAAGGAATGATCTCATTGTAATGGGTGAGCTACCCAGATAAAGAAACATGTAGAATGGTCGAATTGTAATGGGTGACCTACCCAAGAAATGGGAAAAGGAAAGAGTGGTCGTGTTGTAATGGGTGACCTACCTAACTGGAAGAATGGCCTCATTGTAATGGGTGACCTACCCAGATAAGAAAAACATGGAGAATTGATCGCGTTGTAATGGGTGATCTACCCAGAAAAATATTGGTCTCATTGTAATGGGTGACCTACCCAAGTGGAAGAATGGTCTCATTGTAATGGGTGACCTACCTAGATAAAAAAAAAAACATGAAGTGGTCAAATTGTAATGGGTGACCTACCCAGAAAAAAATTGGCGAGGGCTCAAAGACACACTCGAAAGGAGGTAGGGTTAGAAAACGCACTACCTAAGAGATGGTAGCTCAAAGGCGCACTCGGAAGGAGGTAGGGTTAGAAAACACACTACCCAAGAAAAGGCGCACTTGAAATGAGGTAGGGTTAGAAAATGCACTACCTGAGAAGTGGTGGCTCAAAGACGCACACAAAAGAAAGAAAGGGCATAAAGGCACACTCGAAATGAGATAGGGTTAGAAAACGCACTACCCAAAAGATGATGATGAAACACCGATCTGACAATGTTAAAAACAATGCATTATGATCAATATGCATGTATACTTACCTGAGAAATATAGGTCCCCATTTCTTCATGGTGTCTTTCTTTTCTCAAAAGGTGGAGAGTTGGCAGTAAACTTCGATGGCTTTTTCGCTCTTGCTTGCTCGAGTCATCTCTTATGATTTTGACCTCTGGGAAGGGCTTGATATCATCATACTTCTTTGTCCTCTACCCTTTATCTCAAGGTTGCCAATTTTGCCCGGTATTTTTTCCTAGAAAAGAAATCATGAAGCCAGCCCTACCAGGAGTTTTTTTTATTGCCCCCTAGCTTGATCATGCCCCCAAGTGTTCAATTCAGGTTCGGGGATGTGGCTATGTGAATGAAGGTTTGACAAGGAGTTGTTTTCATGCAGAAATGTTGGAATTTCAAAGCTATTCTAGACACAAAAATCATTTTGATATTGATTCAAAGCAAACTCATTCTGAAAAAATTCAAGTGATTCCTATGGAGAGGTTTTTAGAAGTGATGAAAACTTTTTGTTTTGATTTTGGTGAAAAAAAAAATATGAAGTGACACTTGGTTGGTCAAAGAGGTTTAAGATTTAATTTGAGGAGTACATAAAACCGATCTTCAAAGCATTCATTTTATTTGCATGAATAATGATTTAGTTTGCATGAGAAAGCACTGCCTACCAATCCAGATTGCTTGCCTTTGATCAGAAAGGACCTGATTAGGCACGTAAAGTAGGCTTGAGCTATTGGTTATGAAGAAAAATGATATTTACAAGCTCAAAAGGTGTTTAAAAGGTTTCAAGACTAAGGATAACTTGTGCTTGTTTCTTGACCTTTTGTCATTTGAATGTCTTTTCAAAATGGTCTATCGTACCCCCTAGTGTTGGGCTTGGGTTTTCTCTTTGTTTTTGTTTTCTTCATTTGATTTTGAGCATCATTGTATTGGTTTTTTTGCTCAAAATTTTTGGATCCTTTGGATTTTCTTTATCATGCCCTAGCTTTGCGTGGGCAGCTTTAATGATTGAGAATTTTCTTTTATGCCCCCCAGTATTTTTTGGGCACTTTCAATCGTTGAGGTTTTTTCTATGTTTCTCGCACTTGCCCCCCAATTTGGGGTGTGACTAGCCAAGGTTATTTCCAAACCTACCAGGCTCAAAAGGGGACTGCAAAGGATATATTTTAGTTTCGTGAAAGGATTATCAAAGATGGTCTTTCTGCATTCCAAACTCCTTCATTTAAGATCGGTAAGCCTTGCTGTCATGCGAGTATGCAAAATGGTTTCTCATTATTCATCCAATTAAAACTCAGCTTTTGGAGTCACTTCATGGTGTTTTTTTTTTAAGTTTTCTAGGTGTATGGTTACCTTTCTAAGGAATCACTTGAATTTTCAGTACTCGTTAGTTTTGAACAAACACCAAAATGATTTTTATTTTTGTACTAAACTTTGAATTCCCAAAAATTCTTTGGAAGAAAAGGGAAACACACCGAAGGATTCTTGGTGCAGTGGTTTTGTGAGTAAATATTGTGCTCAGAGTGTTATTTGCATAAAACAACAAGAAAAATGAAGGCATGTCCCAAACACAGGAAAACACATGATCTTATTAACAAGAAAGGCTCATTTGACAAAGAAAATCTTGTGGTATTGTGATCCAAATTACCAATAAGACTGAAACAGGTTAAAAAAAAATGATCCAATAAAAGACAATAATAGGGCAGGCTTCAACCTTCCATTTTCATAAATCTCCTCTCAAGCTAGCCTTCCCACAATAGCTCTTGTAAAGGTCTCATTTGACAGTGGGGACAAAAACTATGGTCAAAATTCGAGTCCTTTAAAATTTATGCTGCCTTTTTCGCACCCTACCTTACCCATCGGTGCTTTTTGAGCATTCTACCTCTAGTGCCTTTACTGATCCATCGCTTCAAGCATGGTTAGGTAAAGGGTTCATGTTCACATTAGGAGTGTCTTCGAATGCTATCCACCCTGCCTTGATTAATTGCAGAAGCTTTCTCTTGAAGGCATTGCAAGTATGAATGTTATGTCCGGGAACACCAGCATGGTATTCTCAGGTGAGCTCTGGCTTGTACCAGCTGGGGTAAGGTGGTTGCAAAGGCACTAAAGGTTCGGGAGCTACATGCCCGATGCTTAATAGCTTCTGGTACATTTCTTTCAAGGGCAGCGGTAATGGAGGTAGTTACTCTTGGACCCTTTGGTAATTTTCAATTTGTCTTCTAGCTTGAAAGTTTTGAGGCTCGAGTATTTTGGAGAGAGGTGAAGAGTTTATGTTAGTAATTTGGGATGGAGTGTGATAGTTTTGGAATGTGTTTTTCCTACCCCTATAGTCATCTCCAACATGGTCGACCACCTTTCTTTCGAAGCCTCTTTTCTCGGAGGCTACCACAATTCTACCACTCTTGAAACCTTGCTCTATACTCTCACACATTACCACGGCATCAGTGAATTGATGGGCCGAACTACCCATCACAGGCTCGTAATATGGTGCTTTGAGTGTGTAAGCAAATAAAGTGACCATCTCTTTATCCAGAAGTGGGGGATTGACTTGAGCAGCTGATTCTCGCCATCTTTGAGCATATTCCCTTATGCTTTCTTTATCCCTTTTCTCCATATTGGACAAGCTGGTTCTATCGAGAGCAATGTCCATGTTGTACTTACACTGCTTGATAAAAGCATCCACCAGGTCTTTCCATCTCCGAATCTTTGTGTTGTCCAATCTCATGTACCTGCTCAATGTTGCCCCACTTAAGCTATCTTGAAAAAAGTGCATCAGTAGTTTTTCATCATGTACTACTTCCACCATTTTATTGCAATAGGATTTGAGATAAGTCATGAGGCATTGTGTTCCACTATATTTGATGGACTCAAGAACACGAAACTTTTACAGGACAACCACATTTGGGACCAAACACATCTCTGCTGCCCATACTGGATCATATAAGTCTACCCTCTCAATTACTCTGATTCTGGCTTCCAGCGCCTCCATCTTATCTTGATCAATGCTATCAGATGACTTAGCCTTGTGGGACTCATTAGCAAATGCATTCATGATTGTAGGAGCCGGTGCAGGTGTTGCTGACTGCACAAATGTTGGATTATGTTGAGGCCCTTGACCATGTTCACTCATTCTTTCTTCGGGCTGAGCTATTGTTGGAATCTGATTAAAAGTGACCGGTCAGTTAGAAGGACCTTCACCAGAGGTATTTCTTAGTGTTTGCTCGAGTAAGCTAGTGAGGCGAGTCACACTTGTCTTCAGAGACTCCAACTCTTCTTAAAAATAGGCGTCACGGTGAGCGCGCTCTTCATCTTCCATGTTTCTCGCTCGAAGTCGGGTGTTGTAGACTCTTTCGGGACCTATATTTCAACCTGATGCATATGTGTATTGATGTATGTGTATGGATGTAAATGTATGTACATGTGCTTTAGGAGCTTATACTCTAAGGATAGGTTTGGGCCATTACATGATGGGTGGCTTTCTACCTGGTCTCAAAGGGGTCTCTTGTTGTCCCAGTGATCACCCTCATGAAGGCAATATGGGGGCTCAGTAGGTAATGGGATGGCATGTACACCAATCATTACCAATCTAAACACTCAGCGAAGAGTTAGGGTTTACACAAACTTAAACCTTGATTAAAAGTCGTAAGGTAAGCTGCTAGTCTCCTACTTAACCTAAAGTTTTTTCAGTATAATTCCCCTCAAATGTGAATGATGCATAAAATAATTTTATACAATGCATGAACAAATATGTACAAAATTAAAGCGTATGAGCAAATGAGAACTGCATATTAACAACAACAAACAAAACCAACAATAACACAAAAATCAGACAAAACAAATGCTTAGTCCATAGGGTCCCCAGTGGAGTCGCCATTCTGTCGCCTGTGTGCGGCGTCACGACGATCTTCCTCCATACTCAATGTGTGTGTATCTATTTGGCAAATATGGGGAGACAAGAAATTCTTGTCTTTTTATCAGTGGTAAAAATAGAATGGGAGTCACCACCTAGTATTCTGGTCACTAGGAACCATAACTGATCTTAGAGATTGGGTATGGAGACTGGTTGCGTAAAGGGAAGGTATTAGCACCTCAAATATGTCCTACCTAAGTTAAGCTGCATTGTTTTATTGTCTGATAAAAATCTAAGGTCTTGTCATGTTTTTTTATTGTTGGTCCGCCTATGGTTCAAGAAAAGCCTCCTCAGTAAGGAAGTTCTTATCTTATGGGGCAAAGTCTAATCGTTCTAATATCTATAAAAGAAAAATATCATTTTAATATCGGGAGTAAGTTTTACGTATAAATTCATAATCCCTGATATTAAGAAAACAAAATAATTTTTTTGGAATTTTTGAAATATTGGTCAAGTTCTCGTGACTTTAATAAACTGGTTATTAAAACCAAAATGCATGCTAAAACTTTTTTTTTTGAAGTTTTCTTTGTTGTATGAAAATATGATGTAATTTGTTTTTTAGAGAGACTTGACCGTATGCACAAAAATATTTTTTTCTTTTTTTTTGACAAAAACTAGGTATTTTTAATGACATAAAAATACAGTTGATCTTGATCAAAAACAGCAGAACTAGTGCGCGAGGAAATTGTAAAAATCCCAAACCATATTTTTGGAAAGTTTTTCTTTAAAAAAAAAAAGAAAAAAAGAGCTGGGCCCGGCCCAACCCATTCTAGGTTGGGCCTACAAGGCTGGCCTCAGCCCAGCCACGTGGCTGGGCTGATGTTCCAGCCCACCAGCCAAGTGGGCACAGTAACCAGCAAAAAAATGAAAATAATTAGGTAGTTACGGTGCTCAGCACAGTAACTACCTAATTATTTTCATTTTTGCTGCAGAACGTGACTCACGTTCTCCATGCAAAAATGAAAACAGGAGAGGACATATAAACAAAAGGCAGCGGGGGAAGCCGGTTACTTGGAGTGGCGAGACACAATCGTGGACGTCAGCGGTGGTTGAAGGAGACATTGGCAGCGGCGGTGGTTTTCCCTCCTTCTCTCCAGTCTCTTCTGTTTCTCTTCTCAGCCCTCTCCTTTATTTTTCGTTATCTTCTCTTCTTCTCCTCTGTCTCTTCGTGGTTGTCAGCAGCGGTTGGAGATGGCAGTGTCAGCAGCGGTCAGGTGGTGTGCTGTGGCGGTGGAGAGGAAGCACAGTGGCAACTGCGGTTGTTCTTCTTCTCTGGTATATATATTTTTCCTCTGTCACTACCCTTTCTCTCCTCTGCCTCCCCCAAATGTCCCCCCTCTTTCTGTAATATTTCTCTCCGGTCGTTCCCTGCTCCCTCTCCTTTTTTTTTCTTCTTCCTCTTCTGTTCTCCCATGTTTTCCTTTCTTCCTCCCCCTAGTTTCTGCTGTTTCGGTTCGTTTCTCTTCACTCCTTTCTCTCTCGAAAACTTATTGTTTCTCTCTTTCGGTCTCTCCTTTCTCTCTAAAAAAAACTGTTGATCTCTCTCTCCCGATCTCTCTTCCCTTTTGTTTTTTTTCTTCCCCATCTGTCACTGCCCTTCTCTCCTTCTCTAAAATTTTGCCCCCCCTTCTGTCATGTAATCTTCCCTTATATTTATAGAATGTCGAGAAAGAGGGTCACCATACCTGTTCAAGTGCAGGGCATGGGTCTATGTCTGCATGGGTCTTTGTCTGTCTCATGTTTCTTCCAAAATGCTTGCAGGGTATGGTTATGTGGATTTTTAGGCAAGTGGGGTGGAGAGAGATAGCTGGAATAAAACATTTCAAAAATCTTCTTCTCCCCTGTCCCTGCATTCGCAGGGGAGAATAAGCAGCACAATACCGTTCAAAACGGTACTGTGCAATTTTTTTTTTGAAGAAAAGGAAAATAAATTTGGGAGTGACCCAAAAATGGATTATAACACTTACCGTAAAAATTATTGGATACATAAAGAAATTATCTTGACATGTGGAGATTTTAGTAGAAAGATTTTATTGGAGATCTTGTTGTGGAGATTTTATTGGAGACATAAAGACTCATTTAGAAATATAAATGATTCGTTTGGAGACTCAAAGATTACATTGGAGACATAGAGGAACACTATTACTTTTATTAAAAAATAAATTATTTTCTTATATAGCTAGAGATATAATTTCTAGTTTTTATTTGATCTCAAATAATGCATTATATGGATCTTTCTCAATAATAAAAATCTAAAATCAAGCTAAAATATGCAATGTTTAGGGACATCTCACTAACTCACTAGTGATTCAATCAGATAGATAAGGATATACTTGTAACATAGATTTTCTCTTGGTTCCAAGCAAGGGGTGAATCCTACTGAATTCTACTAAGGTTAGGCAAAGTTTAAAGTTCAATTCTTGTCAAAATTTGAAACTTTAAATATAAGAATTGACTCGCATAGATTGTCTAAAAGATTATCTCCTAAATACTTTTCTAAATATTAGGGTTTAACCCATACAAACTTTCAAAAAGTTTTCTAAGAGCTTTAGACCCTACATGACATTTTTTACTATGACGTTGGACTCATACTTACCACACAAGTCAACATGGAAATGAAACACAAAAATAAAGATTATAAAATGAAAAGCATTATATAAGGATAAACCCTATATGACTAGGGTTGTTTACATGACTAAAGAGAGACGAGGAGCTAAGGCTTAGACATCTAGGCCAAGCTCTTAAGTTAGATATTCCTCGTATTAAGCAGATGCAGCCTTGGTAGGGAAAATGTCAACAAAGTCTGGCATAAGAACTAAATGGAAGGTAACACTATAGTCCACTTATATTCCTCTTGATTAATTGAAGAAATTATACAGGTTGGATATGGCAAGGAAGATCTTATCCCCAACCATCTCGGATAAAACTATAGACCCTAGAAAAATTCCTTGATCTCCCTAGAAGATTTCCTCAAAGCCTTCAGTCGCGTCTAAGAGCTCTAAGCTTGTTTATTGGAGGTGAGGAGCTCAACCCTCAACCAATATTAGGGGTGAAGGCAGATGAATTATTGTCACATAAGCCTTTATAATCGAGGTTGGAACACCAGTTTTAGATTTGACTCTTTTTGCATCCATTTTGTTATATAAAAAAAAAAGAATAAAGAAGCTTTTTGGTACGAAATACCTAGAAAGACATTTTTCTTCTCAAATTAAGGAAAATTTAGGCTAGGGATTCTTCAACAAAATTATTTTTCAGAAGTTACAAAGAGTAAAATTAAATGAAAAGATGGAAGTAAGAATGACTAGGGTTATAAAGGAAACAATATTTCACCCTTACCCTTGGATGAATGGCCTTTTATGTCATCTCAGATCTCCAGAAATCTATTTAATTATTACATTGAATACACACCATCGCTTTGTTTTCCAAATAACACCTCTTTTAAAGACGGGCCATCTAACAACGTTGAATCCCAACAATTCTATGTGAGACATAAAAATTATATGGGAAATGTAAAAGGTCTTTTTGTTCATTAATAAGAATGAGTCACCTGGCCACAAAGAATCCCAACATTTCTGCATGGGACAAATAAATCTCGTGAGGAACATAAAAAGATCTCTCATTGATGGGATAAATAACTCTCAAGTTAAAAAAAAAAAAAAAAAACTCTCATTAAAGCTAATAACCTTTTAAATCTTTACGTATTTAAAACATAAAAACTTGAATTGATGGATCATCATGTTTTATATATGTTATTTTTGCTTAAGTCCATGTTTAAAAGGGTTAAAAGCATAGCGACAACCCAACATCCTCGACCTCAGCTACATGTTGAACCCAAATACACGTTAGTTCGGTGAGCTGTCAGCCTAACATTCTTGGACACAACTATACGTTGAGCCCAGGTACATGTGGGTCTGGCAAACTGCCACACCCGACATCCTTTAGCTCGGCATCATGCCAAACCTAAATGGATAAAGAATTAACAATTTTTAATGCCCTATATAAGACCACAAGACTTTGTTTGTTTATTCTTATGACCTTTAAAATATTAAGGTCAATGATACTTATCTCTTAACATCTTTAGGTGTATAAAAGTCTTATAAAGACCTACCACATTTCCATCAATATTAATGATGTGTTTCTCATTGATGCTATCAAAAGAAAATTACTTTCTTGCCCCTCTCCTCTACAAAAGAACAAGACTCGTAGGCTATATATATATGTGTGTGCCCTACGAATCCTTCAAACACGAGATTTAAAATCTTGATTTTCTATTACATGCATATTTTTAGAGCATCTATTTCTAAAATATTATTGTACCCTCTCTCTAAAAATATATTTAGTTAAGCATCTGAAAGTCTCCAAATCTATAAAAGAAGACCTTTTGTATGTACCAGACACCAACTACCTTAGTTTACCAGCTACCTTGGCTAAGGAGAATGAGTCAAATTTCTAGAACCAAGAGATTAACTGATTATCTAACACATAAACATTGTTTCTAAGATACTTGGATTTTTTAGACATCATATCAGATTCTATATTATTTTTCATTAAAGCACATGATTTAACATAACCAAATATCAATTGCCAAAAATTAAGAGAAGTATCTAAAGAATTGCATCAACGGTTCATAAACACCAAAATCTAAATAGTTAGAAGCACACATGCATATAAAATTTAATAGTATATATATAGCCGTAAAATTACAGCATATACTAGAAAGTTCAAGATCCAACCCCACTAAACTTCTATTCATTTTTCTTATTGAAAGTATGTTATAAATTAACAAATCAAACATGTTATTTGGATTAAAAAACAAGTAACAATATGTGTTGGTCCCATTGTTGGAAACAATAGCAATAGAAAAAAATATATATAATCATGTAACAAGAAACTTGCATCACTATTCCAAGCATAATCACAATAAATAATAAAGAATCATGTTTTTTGTTCAAAAATTAGTAAAGAGTGTTTTTTGTGAGTCCCTTCTTCTCTTAACAAAAATATATTATTTTCTCTTTCGTACTTTGTTGTTGTTTATATATATATATATATATATAAAAGAGGGAGTTATAATCTCTAGCAATTATTGTCAGATATAAATCTTCATTATTTTTTCATAAATTATTTTAGTAATATAAATAATATTAATATGACCATTTTAGCAATATAAATAATATTAATATGGTCAGGTTGCCTATTAATTATAAGCTGCCTAAATCCATTTTTTTTCTTCATTTATAAAAAATAAAATATGGCCAAATATTAAATAACCTTAGAAATAATATAATAGACCATTTTAATTAAAACCCACATCAACACCAGCACAAATCGAGATCCACAATCACAACAATGGTGTTTAGTGTTTGTGGTGGTGGTGATGGCCAGGCACATGATATTGTGATCCTCTTGTTCTACTGAGTTTGAGGCACATAATATTGTGATCCTGTTGTTTTATTGAGTTTGAGGCAACAACGGTTATTAGCACTTGTGGTTACATGAGTTAATTTAATGTGTGTTTGATATTATGTTAAATAGAGTTTTCAAAAGTATTTTTTTAATTGAAAAAATATTAAAATTATTGAAAACCATTTTAAAAAAATATTAATTTGATATTGTTTTCAAATAAAAAAATAAAAAAAAACATTTAAAGCAGAAACTACCACAATAACAAACACCTGGATTCAAGACTTTGATTACTTTTTTTTCTCTTATTTTTGCTCATGATAATATATTTAGTTTGGTCTTTCAAATTGGTTTCTTATGTCAATTATTTTACTAACATTTTATTTTAATCTCAAATTTCTCACGATCCTGTGTTTTAAAAATCAATTTATGCTAATATTT
>Ga0325411_1004290_pt1 | contig 16028 bp, 5 predicted proteins | sample PopdelMetagenome_13_FD_206181 | JGI IMG/M metagenome (GOLD analysis project Ga0325411, IMG submission 206181) | Populus deltoides microbial communities from Bellville, Georgia, United States - Xylem-PdIQD-R4 | ecosystem: Host-associated > Plants > Phyllosphere > Stem > Wood/Secondary xylem...
CTAGGTGACAAATGTGTGGCTATACGCTTCCATTGAACCCATTAGACTGCAGGGAAAAAGAATTTCAGAGATGGCATGCTTTCTCCTATCCAATCTGGTATTTCTCCTTGAAACTTATCTGTACTCTAGTCTAAAAAGACCAGAGAAATGCAAAGGCTTAAAGACAAAGGTAACTCTCCAACAAAGCTATTATTGTGCAAATTCAATGTTTCAAGCCGGGACATATGATCAATGAAGCCGGGAATTTCACCTGAAAGGTTGTTGTTGGGGGCCAAATTCAATTTGTATAATGCCTCAGCTTCTTAGTCATTTCCATTGATTTCTATGAAGATCAGCACTGCCAAGTGGAGCGCATATCTTCATGCAAGGAAATTATTAAGAGCTTCAAGTGTTGGCCAAAGTCATCATCAAATGCGGTGCGCCACTATTTGTACGTAGTCATGCATTTATTGAAAAAATTGAATAAAAGCAGGTAACCCAGGGCATGCCATTTTCCTCCATTAGAGTTTCTTCAAGAAAAAAATAAAAAAGCTTCTCATCCAAAAAAATAAATAATAAAAACTTCCCATCGATCAAATAATTAGCCGAAGTAAAACTGTTCTTATATTAACGGCCTTTCCATTAGCGACTAGCTAATACATTGAGATGGAATTCAGGTTTTAAGGAATCAAAAGGAGCCGATTTCACATTACCATGCAGCACAAAATACATAGTTCTTGCCTTTGCCAAGTTACATAAACCTTATTTCAATCGACTTTGTCAAATATGAGGTTGGAGACAATGGTGTAAAAAAGCGAACAAACTAACGATACAAACTTTCTAGAGGACCCATGTTTTCAGACAGCCACGGTTCCTGACATCAAAAAACAGAGAATAAAACAATTATTAATCTACAAATAAAAAGGTTGAGATGAAGAATGAACTATTAATTATTAAAAAAAGTAGAGTTAATCTTCACTTTGAAATTTCCATTGAAGTACTGAAGGAGCTTAGAATGAGATAACATGTAATTCTGAGTAGTTAATTATGTATTTATCATGACTAAATGATAATATATAATAAATAGATTACATGGATGACTTGACTGATCTATTTATGAATTAATAGGATAAATTTAGGTTCAAGAAAAGGTTTAGTCTCTCCAAACCAAAATGATGACATAAAAGTACCATAACTTTTAAAATTTCAAAACTCATTTTTCCTATAAAAGCAATTACATCTTTATGTGTTCTTTTGAATATTTAGAAATAAAAAATCTTATTTGGACCTTGGTGTGGGTCAATTTTGTTATTTTTCTTGTTATTTCTAGATCCATGTATTTTTTTTTATTTCATGCTTATTTCATTTGTATTTCAATTTTTTTTTTATTTTCTAATTGAGATAAGATTTGTAATCCATTTAAGATTTTTTTAAATCTTTTAACAAGGCAAACTTTATTAGTATTATTTTGAGAGGGAATAAGATTGTGAATTTATGGTTCATATATTAACCTCTTTCGCTCATTAAATTATATGTTTTGTGTGTGTTTTTGTTATTTTTAGTCTCTGTCTAAATTAAGTACACAATTTTTTTTTGATAATAATCCAAAGATTTTATTGATATAGTTGATTACCGTTGAAAACTAGCTAGTGAAAACCAAAGTGAAGAGGTACAACGGTGATGATAAAAAGAAGAAAAGAAAACAGTAAAATCCAAAACTTATTCATAAAATAGTACAGAAATTGAAACGTGAATAAAAAATAATTTTTTAAGCTAAAACGTAAAAACCTTAAAAAAAGGTATAAAAGTTGCAAAAATTAAAACTTGATGGACCAAAATATTTCAAAACACGCCTAAACTACAATGAAAAGAAAAAAAGAAAAGAGGATGACTTTTTTTTAGTGTCAATTTTGGCACCCAAAGTTTTAAATTTTTTTTAATCAATAAAATTGAATTTAGTTTTGCCAAATGAAGCATCTACTAAACTGGAATAATTTATTGACATTATCGGAAACTCATACAATTTAAGTTAACCAAAATAAATTATTAAATCAAATCCAAAAAAACTTGATATGGAAAGATCAAAATGAAAAACAAATTAAGTGACTGAAAAAATATTTAAATAACTAAAACAAAGAAGAAAGCAATATGTGAATGCGCCATTGTTCTTCTCACAATGTAAAGGAATTCACTTATCCCCTTTAAATTTTTTTTAATAGCTTTGTAGCATTGACTCATTAAGTAAGATTGCAATGGAACTCGTCAATGGCTGCAACGCAACCCCATTTTTTCTCCTTCCTTTCTTATATGATTGGGCATATACTTTTCAACAATCACCATTGACACATTTATACCTTTTGAACTAATCTTCCAAGAAATTTCTCTGAATTTTTATTTCCTCCGGTGATTATATGTATAGGCTTGCTAGATTTAATGCCAATAATTCAACAAAAGCAGATAAATGAAAATGTAAATTACATGTGTTTTTAATCAAATTCTGTAGCAAAATAAGCAAGCACTAGCATAATTTTTTGATTTGGAGAACGGATATGTTCCATGTTCATGTTGGTGGGAGAAACCACTGGTGGTGTCTTTGAAACACTCAGAGAGTATAAAACAAACTGTTTTATTTCAAGAACAAATAGCTTACAACAACTTGAAAAGCTTACAATACACACCATCTCTCTTTCTCTCTAGTGTTTCTTTCTTCTCTTTCCACACAGAATAGCATAAGCTTAGCTACCTATTTATACACGAATTCAAAACAAGATATTTCAACCTTCAAGTGTGAAGGCGGCTGGCGGCATACAGCTGGTGGCTGGCGGCTGGGCGGTTGCAAGTGGTGGCTGGGTGGTGACAGCTGATGGCTGCAAGTGGTGGTTGCCTTCCTTGACCTTCTAGATGGATTGAGTTTAATACAACAAATCTCCCCTTTAAACTCAATCGAGGGATGTCATGCCAAGCATGAACTTCATTCTGATAAATGTTTCCCTCTTTAATGGCTTTGTATTTTTGCACTTCTTCTTTTGCATTCTTCTTTGTCTTATAGACCCATTTGACACCTATTGCTTTCTTGCTTTCTGGTGAATAAGTCAGCTTCCAGGTATCATTCTTCTCAATGGCATGCATTTCTTCATCCATTGCTTCTATCTTCTCTTCTGTGATAGCTTTGTTGAAGCTAAGTGAGTCATTATCTGCAAAAAAAACAAAATAGAGTTGTATCTTCCATGACTTGAGTGGCATCGTACAACTCGTCTAGATTTCTCATCCTTCTTGGTCCTTCTGATGAGGATGCTGATGATGATTCTAGTGTATTTCTCCTGTTGAATACAAGGAATCTGTGTAACGGACTTTGTGGCTCATCTGCCGGTAATATCGGACCTTCTGCAAGTACTGGTGGTACTTCCACTTCATCTTCAAGGATCAAATCAGTGTTGATCCATTTGACTGCTTCTTGGTCATCCTTCCATTGCCAAGCTTTATCTTCTTCAAAGATAACATCTCTACTCATGATTACCTTCTTTGTGATGGGATTATACAGCTTGTATCCCATCCTTCTATCACCATATCCGACAAAGATGCATTTCTCGCTTTTATCATCGAGTTTGGTCCTTCTTGCATCTGGGATCTTTGCATATGCCACACAACCAAAGACTCGTAGATGAGTAACACTTGGTTTGTGACCACTCCATGCTTCTTCTGGAGTGACAGCTTGCAAACTTCTGGTTGGGCAGCGATTCAGTAGATACACTGCACATGATACAGCTTCAGCCCAGTATTGTTTGGGCAGCTTCTTTGCTTTGAGTAGACTTCTGGCCATGTCAAGAATCGTTTGATTCTTTCTCTCAGCTACACCATTCAGCTGTGGTGTATAAGCAGGCGTTGTTTGATGTCTGATGCCTTGTTGTGTACAGAAGGCTTCAAAGTCATTTGCTGTATATTCTCCACCTTGATCAGATCTCACTGTTCTGATCTTATAGCCACTTTGCTTCTCAACAATTGCTTTAAAATTTTTAAAACAATTGAACACCTCTGACTTCCTTTTCAGAAAGTATATACATGTCTTTCTGCTAAAATCATCAATAAAAGTAAGGAAGTACCTATTTTGTCCAGTTGACATAGGCTTTATGGGACCACACACATCTGTGTGCACTAACTCCAGTGGCCTCTTTGCTTTCCAGTTGACTTCTTTGGCAAAACTGGATCTGCGATGTTTGCTGAGGACACAACTCTCACAGACTTCATCTAGATGATCAATATGGGGCATACCTTTGACCATCTTCTTGCTTGCTAGCATCTTCAAGCTCGTGAAATTCAGATGTCCAAGCCTCAGGTGCCAAAGCCACTCTTCACTGTTGGTGATGGCACTCAAACACTTTTCTGCATCATACTGGATGTTCAAAGGAAACATCCTATTCTTGGACATTTTCACATAGACAATTAATCTCCCATTGTAGTCTGTAACTGTTAGATGACAATTCTTCATGAAAAGTGTATAACCTTTCTCTAGAAGTTGACCTATGCTCACCAAGTTCTGCTTTATGGCTGGGACATAGTAGACATCGGCGATGTAGCTATGATCGTCATTCTTCAACTTGATTGGGATGTTGCCTTTACCTTTGAATGGAACTTTTGATGTATCTCCAAAGGTGACTAGACCTTGTATGGTCTCATCTAGATCGCTAAATAGATCTCGTTGGCCATACATGTGATTGCTGGCTTCAGAATCAAGATACCAAATATTCTCTTGATTCTTGTCAAGTCCTTGTTGGACAAATAATGCAGCTGCTCCTCTGCTGTTGGCATCTTCATTTGCATAGTTGGCATGCTTACGTACCTCTAATAGAGCTTTCCTTTGACATTCAGTGTTATAGTGCCCAAATTGATTGCATCTATAACACTGGATATTTCTCTTATCACGGTTATTGTAACCGCCTCCTCTTCCTCTAGGAGTAAATGCTTGTTGTCCTCGACCTCCTCTAGTGGTGTTTCTACCACCTCTTCCTCTGAAACCTGTATTCCAAGATCCTCTTCCTTGGAATTGCTGAAATCCTCCTCGTCTTTGTGGACTTCTTCCTTGAGTAGTATATCCACTTGTTGAGGTCTCCCCTTGCTCATATCTGTCCTTGAGAGACAACTTTGCTTATAAGGCATGCTCAATTGCTTTATCTTCATTTCGCTTTACGATCTTCTGCTTATGAGCTTGCAAAGAACTCATAAGTTCATCCACTGTCAACTTGTCCACTTCTTTGGACTCTTCAATAGCGACAACAACAAAATCAAATTTTGGATCTAGGGATCTCAAAATTTTCTCAGTAATCCGAGCATCTGTGAGGGCTTCTCCATTTCTTCTCATCTGATTAACTATCACCATAATTCTTGTGTGATAATCAGAAATAGATTCCGAGGACTTCATTTGCAATAATTCAAATTCACCTCGTAAGGATTGAAGACGAATCTTCTTGATTCTGTCAGCACCTTTGTATTTTTGTTGGAGAGCCTCCCATATTTCTTTTGATGTTTCTGCGGAAGCAATAATCTCGAATATAGCTTCATCAAGACCTTGATAGATGATGGTCTTTGCTTTGTTGTCTTTCTTTCTATTTGTTTTGAGGACTTGCTTTTCTGCCTCTTGTAGAGCATCTTCTGCTTCTTTGGACTCTGGTTCATTATAACCATATTGCACAATCTCTATACACTCTTGTGAACCAAGAAATGCCTTCAATCTGATGCACCAACTATCATAGTTGTCTTTGGTTAGCTTCGGGATGAGTATATGTGCATTTTCTGTAGTCATTTTGCTCCTTGAATGACTATATCACCTTCTGGGAGTTGAATTTGGTAAAACGGACACTGTATATCGATCCGGAATGCTTTAAAACGTAGGGAACCGGTCTGACTTTGTTGAAAATGGGTCCGAAATGGGGTGAACCGGTCAAAACACCAAATCTGGGCGTCGGGCGGTTCGCTGGGGTTGAACTGGGAATATTCTGCGGAATATTCTATCGGCTCGGCTGCGACTATCGAGCGGCTCGGCTTGACACGGGAATATTCTTGGGAATATTCTCTTGGCTCGGCTTTGAAGTCGGCTTAGTGGCTCGGCGCGGCTTGAATATGGCGTGCGTGTGTCTTAGTCGTCGTCTACCTCTGGGCGCGTGGTATGCGCGTGGTCAAACAGTACAGAATCTTCAGGTTGCGCGTATGGGCTACCTCCGTCTCCGATCAAGCTGATTTGTGTACTAGTGAGTTCGTATGGATGAGGTCTACACTGTGGAATGATCAAAACTTGTTTTTGACAACTTTGAAAATTCGGATATCTCCCAAAACACTTCTGTTTTCTGACGAACAGGGCTCTGATACCAATTGTTGGTGGGAGAAACCACTGGTGGTGGCTTTGAAACACTCAGAGGGTATAAAACAAACTGTTTTATTTCAAGAACAAATAGCTTACAACAATTTGAAAAGCTTACAATACACACCCTCTCTCTTTCTCTCTAGTGTTTCTTTCTTCTCTTTCCACACAGAATAGCATAAGCTTAGCTACCTATTTATACACGAATTCAAAACAAGATATTTCAACCTTCAAGTGTGAAGGCGGCTGGCGGCATACAGCTGGTGGCTGGCAGCTGGACGATTGCAAGTGGTGGCTGGGCAGTGACAGCTGGTGGCTGCAAGTGATGGTTGCCTTCCTTGACCTTCTAGATGGATTGAGTTAATACAATAGTTCACACTGTTAAGTAAGAACTAAATATTTGCAAAAACATTCCAAATGAAATTCACATGAAAACCAACTTTGAGATTCCATAATATATTACATGATCACTCTCATAGTTTAACATAAAACCAGCAGCTGTACAAAGAGTTCTCCAATGGAACCTTATTTCTGTTAGTTAATGGTATATGTAGAGCTTTTAATTAGAGAACAAAGAATAGAGAACAGGGAACAAAAGAACAGAGGTGAAAAAAAAAATAAAGAACAAAGAGCAGAAACACACGGGGGTGAGGTTACTGCCATCCCTCTAGTTTTATTTATAGAAGAAATCAAACACTACAGAAGACAAGAATCAAATAACAACCATCATCTCCTGTATCTATATATATATATAAAACTAACTAGACTTATCCAAGATAAGTTTAAATTCTACAGATTCAAACAAGATTAAGATAAATAATTTGAAAAGAAACGTTGCAGAATAAACTCCAGCTTTGGTGCCACCACTTCAACAACTTCAACAATTTCAAACTAGTAGTAGTAGACGATGATGAAGTTGTCAAGGTATAGGACGATGTAGCTCCAGCAAACACGTGCACAAACAATACGAACTCATTGGACAAAGAGGACCTGTTATGCACCCAGCTGCAGCTCCTGTTATAAAATGGAGGGGGGAAACCAGAAAGCGCGAAAACGAACCATTAGTCTTCAATATAAAAAGAAAGGAAAAGATATGTGAATAACCATATTACCTTGCAATCCTTCTAAGCAAGACCGCGCTCGTGCGGCCACTGAAAGGCTCGTTGAAGTCGTGCCTTGCGCACTGCTACCTTCACATAGAGCCAGTCCCATGATTCATCCAAGAACCGGAAATAGGCATTTCTCCAGGAATGTTTTAGCAGTAAAGCACCTGAAACTCCCCAAAAGAATACACTAAAACCAATTCCCATAGCAGTACAAAACCATTTCATGAATTCATCAACAACGACTTCTTTGCCTCGGTTGTCATCATTAGCAGGTGGACTTTGATTCGTCTCATCTCCAGGGCATCTCTGTAAGAGTGGCTTCCCGCACAATGCAAGGTTACCGGTAAATTGTGAAGCATTAAAGCCTTGCAGCTGAGTGCTTGACGGAATCCTCCCCGACAAGTGATTGTTGGAGAGGTTCAAGAAGGCCAGAAAATTTAGATCAGCCATTGTGATAGGAATCATTCCTGATAGTTGGTTTCCTGACAAATCAAGTGATTCCAACTGTTTCAACTGCCCAATCTTTTGAGGGATTTCTCCAGTCAAATTATTTCCGGATAAATTCAGTGCAAGCAACAGTAAGAGTCCTGTTATTTCTTCTGGAATTTCACCTATTAATTTATTTCTTGCAAAATTAATGATCCTCAAAAGTCCTAGTGTGCTTCCATAATCATCCTCTCTTCCTTTCCATCCAACCCTGATTTTATTCTGATATGCACTAAGAACATCTGGTGTACTGGAATACAGACTAGAAACAGCATTATGATCTTCTGACTTTGTTTTTTGAACCATGAAAGTGAGGTTATTAAGGCACTTTGGAATGATTCCTGAGATATTGTTTAGAGATAGGTCCAAGATCAGAATATTTGATAGGTGACAAAGATTTTGCGGTATGCTTCCATTGAATCCATTAGATTGTAGGGAAAAGACTTCCAGAGAGGGCATGCTTTTTCCTATCCAGCCTGGTATTTCTCCTCGCAACATATTTGAGCTCAGGTCTAAAAATACTAGAGAAGTACACTTCCTCAAAGACGAAGGTAATTCTCCAAAAAAGCTATTATTATGCAAACTCAATGTTCGAAGATGGAACATTGATCCAATGGAGCTGGGAATTTTACCTGAAAAGTTGTTGCTGGCGAAATTCAGAATATTTAGACGAGTGAAATTCATTAAACAATCAGGAATCCATCCCGTCAACAGGTTATTTGAGAGGTCAAGGACACTGATATCTCTTCCAATATTACATAGAAACGAAGCTGGACCTGAAAACTTATTGTTCGAGAGAAACAAGGCTGATATGGTATCTGATGAAAAAAGTGGTAATGGACCCTCAAACTGGTTGAAACTCAAATCCATGTTTCTGAGAACGGAATATTTTGATGAGAAATCTGGCAAAATTCCACTCATCTTGTTGTGAGAAAGGTTTAAGAGTTGCAACTTGGAATTGGACAAGTTCCAAAACCAATTAGGGATTGTATCTGAAATTCTAGAACCAGAGATATCTAGCTCCATGAAATTGTTTTGATTTCGAAGCCATTGAGGGAAATGAGGACCCAAATTACAAGACGAAAGAAATATGTGATCCAATTGAAAAGTGGGAGCCCAGTTAGACTCAAATTTCAAAGCTAGGGAGTTATCGGTTAAATCCAATACCGTTAATTTGGAGAGATTTGAAAAATGAGCTTCAGACATCACACCTTGTAGGGAATTCCTTCCAACATCCAATTGCTCAAGCTGATATAGGCTTCCAATACTTTCAGAAACATTCCCATCTAAGCGATTGTTAGCAATCACAAACTCTCTCAATGATGAAAGCATCGTAACATCCGCAAGTGATCCGGTGAGTTGGTTGTCATTCAAGTACAAGATAACAATTTCAGAACGTTGACTAAATCGTTTCGGTAAAGATCCATTCAGTTGATTCCGAGAGAGATCCAGCTCTGTCATGGAAGTGAATCTTGTGATGTCAGGCACGGAACCATGAAGCTGATTTCCATCTAGTTGCAAAATCTCTAGTGAGCTCTCCACGCATCCATGCGAGTCTTGAAACAACTGAGACAGCTCTCCAGTGAGATTGTTTCCACTCATATGCAGTACTTTTAAACTGCACATCCGCCCAAATGTACTCAAATCGCCTTGTAATTGGTTAAAGGATAGATCAAGAGTCCTAAAAGAAGTCATGTTTGTGAAAGCATCTGGAATTGAACCTTGTAAATGGTTAAAGGATAGATAAAGAGTCCTAAGAGAAGTCATGTTTGTGAAAGCATCTGGAATTGAACCTTGTAATTGGTTACAGGATAGATCAAGAGTCCTAAGAGAAGTCATGTTTGTGAAAGCATCTGGAATTGAACCTTGTAATTGGTTAAAGGATAGATCAAGAGTCCTAAGAGAAATCACGTTTGCGAAAGCTTCTGGAATTGAGCCTTGTAATTGGATATATGAGAGCTGAAGATGCTCAAGAAAGAAAAGGTTAGAAAGGAAGTCAAGACTTTTAAAATTAACACCATCATTATAACTGAGATCAAGATCAACAAGGTTATTACTAAAATTAGACAACCAATTGAATGTGGAAGAAGCAAGATAGTTGTGAGAGAGATCAATGACAGCTAGGGATTTAGAAGAATTTGTAGAAGAAAGAGAGGGAGGACTGTTATTTGAAATATCACAATTCCTGAACAGCAAGATTTTTAAGAAAGGAAACTTCTTAACAGTTTGTATCCAGTCAATGACTTGGCTGAGATTGTTTCCACTCAAATCAAGATATTCAAGAGAAAAAAGGTTGGAGAGAAAGTCAAGACTTGTAAAATTAACATAATAATTACCACTAAGATCAAGATACTGTAGTCTTGAAAGGTTCCAAAACTGATTTGAAAGAGTTCCAACAATACCAATAGAAGAGAGATCAAGATACCTTAATTTTTTTAGAGAACCAATGAAATATGGAAAAGAACTCCCTTCAAAAGAGTTTCTATTTAGATTCAGGTAACTCAAATGCTGTAACTCAAGTAGTGAATTACTGATCTTACCAGTTAAATATCCGTTAATGTAATTCTCCCAGTGAAGATCGAGATGAGTAACATGACCAGTTCGGTTGTTGCATCCAACTCCTCTCCATTTGCAGCAATCCCTCTTCTCTTCTTCACTTCCCCAGGTTGAAAGAAGACCAAAGTCATCAATAAGGTCTTCTTTAAACTTGAGAAGGGCTTGTCTCTCCCTCTCTATGCACCCGAAAGTTGCCCCTTTCACTCCAGAAATGAACCCAGGTGCAAGTTTCATGAGCAACAGAAGCACAATAAGCACATAAAGATGATGAAACGACTTGTCGTGCTTTATCAGCAGCATGATCACAAAAAAAAAAAGATAATATCGAAGTGGGTGTGGAAGTAATAATTGAGAGCAATGAGAATTTGGTGGGTAATTTAACTTTGAATATCGAAGTGGGTATCACTTCACAACTTCCCTATATATAATATAAAAAACACTATAAGAAAATTTAAAATTAAGTCATTAAATATATACGTCAAGGTTGATGGATATAATTTCTTTTGTTTTTATTATTTTATAATACTTAAAATGTAACTAATAATAAAGAGAGAAAATTAAAAAAAAATTCAAACTTTTTTTTATTTCTCACTCTTTTATCGTATCTCTCATGTATTACAAGTAGTGATATAACTTAAACATCATTGCAGAAAAATAAAATTAAAAAAATACTGCTTCTCTAAATTTCTTCAGACATTTATTGATAATATGTGCCCCTAAGTATTTTTTTAAAAATTATTTGGTTTAATTTTTTTTTTGGTGCTTTCATATCATTTTAATGTGCTAATATCAAAAATAATTTTTAAAAAATAATAAAAAATTATTTTAATACATTTCTAAATAAAAACATTTTAAAAAACAACCTCTACTACATTACCGTTACATCCTCTAATTATACGTACCCATGTTTTTGGGCAAAAACTTTTCAAGTCATCAATATGTTTAAAAAGATGCCACTTGAAAAAAATAATTTAAATGGTTCAGATGTCTTATTTATCTTATTATATGGTCTTAGCCTTAACCTTATAGGCAAAAACCATTTATTGTTTCCCTAAAAATATTTATTAGGATATATTTGTTTTTCTGTTTTAAAAATAATTTAAATATTTTTTTTTGGTTTTAAATTAATTTTTTTAGTACTTTCATATTATTTTAATGGGCTAATATCAAAAATAATATTTTAAAATTAAAAAAATTATTTTAATATATTTACGAAGAAAAAACAATCTCTATTATATTGCTAATCATCCTCTAATCATGCATGCCCCATGCTTTTGGACAAAGACTTTTCAAGTCATTAGTGTGTTTAATAAGATGCCATGTGGAAAAAATAATTTCAATGGTTCACATGCCCTATTTATCTTATTATGTATGTGGTTTATAGCCTTAACCTCGTCGGCAAAAACTATTTATTGTTTTCTAAAAAAATTTTATAGGGATATATTTATTTTTATATTTTAAAAGTATTTTTTAAAAAAATTAATTTTTTTTATTTTAAATTAATTTTTCTTTGATCCTTTCATATCATTTTGATATGCTAATATAAAAATAATTTTTTTTAAAAAAATAATATTTTAATTTATTTATAAATAAAAAATATTTTAAAAATCAATCTAACATCCTCTAATTATGCGTGCCCCATACTTTGGGTAAAGACTTTTCAAGTCATCAGTGCGTTTAAGAAGATGCCACATGGAAAAAATAATTTCAATGATTCAGATTCCTTATTTTTCTTATTATGTGGTTTATAGCCTTAACCTCATACGCAAAAACCATTTATTGTTTTCTAAAAAAATATTTGTTTGGATATATTTGTTTTTATATTTTAAAAGTATGTTTTTGTAAAAAAAAATTTATTTGTTTTACATTGATTTTTTCTTTATATTTTTAAATTATTTTGATATGTTAATATTAAAAATAATTTTTTAAAAATAAAAAACTGCTAAACATTCTCTCTAATTATGCATCCCCATACTTTTAGATAAACACTTTTCAAGTCATCAATGTGTTTAAGAAGATATCCTAGTCATTTCCGTTGACATCTAAGAAATCAGCACTTCCATGTGAAGTGCTTGCCTTGATCATCAATGGAAATTATTTAGGGCTTCAGTCTTGCTCAAAGTCATCAATAACCCTCGCGTTTTCTCATTCCTTTCTTTCAACCATGTGTTTCTGTGGTGTAAAAGTTTTTTTTTAAAAAAAGACATTGTATAATTATACGTACATTGCTCAAAGACATTGTATGAGTTTTTTGATTTACATTTAAAAACTTTTTTATGTATAAAAATACATTAAAAAGCCTATATGTATAATTATTTGTGGATGAGCGAGAAATTCTAATGGCTAGTGTGGTCTGAAGCCTGAACCTCACATGTAGAAAATCTACTGATACAATGTATACGCAAAAACCATTTACTGTTTCTCTAAATTTCTTCCGACATTTACTTGTGCGTGCCCCTTACTTCTGGGAAAAGACTTCCAAGTCATCAGTACTGTGTTAAAAAAAATGTCTTCCTGAATGGAAATTATTGTCTGGGCAGACCTGCACTTGGAGAGAGATCTTGGGAAGGCCATGGAGATTGCTTCAAAGTTTGTCAAGGAGAGGGTGGAGAATAAGAAAGTTTGCTTCAAAGTGATTCGAGGAAGGATTTCTTAGATGTTCTGCTTGAGTTCAGAGGCAGTGGAAAAGATGAGCCTGATAAACTTTCAGAACGGCACCTCAACATTTTTATACCGGTAATTCTCTAGTTTTACCATAACTTCCATTTATTTTCCTTGTAGATGCAGTTGGATAAACACTATAAGAAAATTTAAAATTAAGTCATTATATTGTATAAGTCAAGGTCGATGGATATAATTTCTTTTATTTTTTATTATTTTATAATACTTAAAGTGTAACTAATAATACTTCCACAAACACAAAGGAAAGAGAGATAATAATAAAAACAAAATTCCAACTAATATCACGTGGAAAAATTAATTTTAATAGTTCAGATGCCTTATTTAATTTAATATGTTGTTTCCATAAAAAATAATTTATTTGGATATATTTATTTTTGAGTTTCAAAAGTATTTTTAAAAAAATATTTTTTTAATTTTAAATTAATATTTTTTTGCTTTCAAATTATTTTAATAGGTTAATGTTAAAATTATTTTTTAAAAAATAAAAAATATTATTTTAATATATTTTTAAATAAAAAAATTAAAAGAAACTCAGCTACACTTTCAAGCTTCGTGCTCGATACTTTTGGGCAAAGATTTTCAAGTATTCGGTGTGTTTAAGAAGATGGCACGTGGAAAAAACCAAAAACAATTTAATGTTTCTCTAAATTTTTTTATTTGGATATATTTATTTTTGTCTTTTAAAAGTATTTTTAAAGAAATTAAATTTTTTTTCTTTGCTTTAAATTTATTTTTTTTATTTGTGTTTTTAGATCATTTTAATATACTAATATCAATAATAATTTTTAAAACATAAAAAAAATATTATTTTAATATATTTCTAAATAAAAAATATTTTAAAAAATAATTTTTACTATATTATTAAACGTCCTGAAGGAATTGTGCATGCCCCATATTTTTAGGTAAAGACTTTTCAAGTCATCTGTGTGTTTAAGAAGATGCCATAAGAAATAAATAATTTAAATGGTTTAGATGCCTTATTTATTTAACTATGTGTTCTATAGCCTTAACCTCGTACACAAAAACTATTTACTGTTTTTTCTAAATTTCTTTTTTATTTTGATATATTTGTTTTTGTGCTACTTGTGCGTGCCCCTTGCTTCTGGGAAAAGACTTCCAAGTCATCAGTATGTTTTAAAAAAAATATGTCTTCTGAAAGGAAATTAATAAGAGCTGCAAGTCTTCGTCAAAGTCATCAATAGTTTTAAAAAATGTTTTCATTTCTTGGATTTTTCTTGTCCCCCTTCGTTAATTTCTTTTTAATGGATTACCTCTATTTTTAGCAATTTTGATGAAATTTCCTTTTATAAGCAGGGCGTGGGCGTGTGGTCACTCTGGCCACTTTTAATGGTCTTCTAAGGTCTCATTGAGTTCATCTCATTTATATCTTTTCAACAGTAACAGAGCTTCAGTTTGTCCTCAGTCATTCTTTCTTAGAGATAAACTGATATCCAAATTTTAAAATCAAACATGGATTACCTTTTATCGGAAACTCATACAAATTAAGTTAACAAAAATAAATTATTAAATCAAATCCAAAAAAACTTGATATGGGCATACTTTTAAATGACTGAAAAAAATATTTAAATGACGAAAACAAAGAAGAAAGCAATATGCGAATTTCTTTGAAATTTTTTCTCCTTTCTTGTATGACTGGGCATACTTTTCAACAATCACCATTGACACATTTATAATTTTTGAACTAATCTTCGAAGAAATTTCTCTGAAATTTTATTTCCTCCGGTGATTACATGTATAGGCTTGAAGTAACATCAATTTCAATACCTGCTAATTGCTTGATTTAATGCCAATAATTCAACAAAAGCAGATAAATAAAAATGTAAATTACATGTGTTTTTAATTAAATTCTGTAGCAAAATAAGCAAGTACTGGCATAATTTTTTTATTTGGAGAATGAATGTGTTCCATCTTCACACTGTTAAGTAAAGAACTAAATATTTGCAAAAACATTCCAAATGAAATTCATATAAAAACCAACTTTGAGATTCCAAAATATATTACATAATCACTCTCATAGTTTCACATAAAACCCAGCAGGTGTACAAACACGACGATGTATCTCAAGAAACACGTGCACAAAAAATACGGACTCCTTGGACAAAGCGGACCTGTTATGCACCCAGCTGCAGCTCCTGGTATAAAATGGAAAGCGCGAAAACGGGCCATTAGTCTTCATTAAAAAAAGAAAGGAAAAGACGTGTGAATAACCATGTTACCTTGCAATCCTTCTAAGCAAGAACGTGCTCGTGCAGCCTCTGAAATTCTCGTTGAAGTCGTGCCTTGCGCACTGCTACCTTCACATAGAGCCAGTCCCATGATTCATCCAAGAACCGGAAATAGGCATGTCTCCAGGAACGTATGAGCAGTAAAGCACCTGAAACTCCCCAAAAGAATACACTAAAACCAATTCCCATAGCAGTACAAAACCATGCACTGAACTCATGAACAGTTTCTTGATTGTCTTGGATCACACCATTCATCACTAAATTTCGAGGCAAATCACCTCCAAGGCATTTATTGGTGACTGGTAGACCACACAAAGCAGGATTGCCAATAAAAGCTGAAGCATCAAAGCTCTGAAGCTGAGTGCTTGATGGGATTTGCCCAGACAAGTAGTTGTAGGAGACATTCAAGTAACTCAGAAAATTCAGATCGCCCATTGTGACTGGAATTGCACCAGAGAACTGATTTCCTGACAAATCAAGAGATTCTAACGATTTCAACAGCCCAATTGTTTGGGGGATTACTCCAGTCAAATTATTTCTTGACAAATTCAGTGCAACCAACCCAAGCAGGCCAGTTATTTCCTCTGGAATTTCTCCAGATAAATTGTTGCCTGCAAAATC
>Ga0325411_1004294_pt1 | contig 16021 bp, 12 predicted proteins | sample PopdelMetagenome_13_FD_206181 | JGI IMG/M metagenome (GOLD analysis project Ga0325411, IMG submission 206181) | Populus deltoides microbial communities from Bellville, Georgia, United States - Xylem-PdIQD-R4 | ecosystem: Host-associated > Plants > Phyllosphere > Stem > Wood/Secondary xylem...
AAAGAAAACAGAAAACTATCAAGCAAAATTAAAGAAAATTAGAAAATTATCAAGAGAACAAACTTTAGTCGCAAGCACACATCCACCTACAGAAATCAGAATTGATTATGGAAACGAAACATCAATTTATATTCTAAATATTTATCTCTTCTTAATATTAGTTAGTTAACGGATCCGCCGTATAACTAACCCTAACCATCAAACAACCACAATGTCCGCACTAGTAATTTAATTCAATAGCAGCCTTAAGAACTAGATAAGTTGATTAATCAAGAAAACATAACTGTCTGCAGTCTATGTTTGATTTGATTGAATGTTCTCCCTAAGATTAATAACATAGATCTGCCACAATTATTAAACTCAGTTGCTTCACAAGTTCATATACCACAACTCCGGTTTTGATATCAAACTTAGCAATAGATTGTCTATAATAATAACTTAGAGTCCGGTTTAACAATTAAAATAAACAATCATAGGAAAAAAAGCATAGCAGAACAAACATATTCATCATATAAACTGAAAAGAAAAGGTAAAATAAATCTCACAGTTCTTGAAATCTGAAGGTTTCTATGTCCTTGCAACCAAGAAAAAGTGTTTAGCCTTGCATGTTTGTTGAAAAACTAATAAAACAGAAGGAAGAATGCATGATTTCGGGTTTTTTAGAGGAAGGGGGCGTTTTTCTCTTCTTGGGTGGCTGCCCCCTTCTCTTCTCTCATTCTTTTTATATCCTAGGAAACCCTAGTCTCTATTTTACAAAATAGTCCTCCCTCAAGTAGACAATTTACAATTAAGTACTTCAATAACTATTTTCCTAAAAAAGAAGAAATAACCTTGCATGAAATCTTCAAGCTTTGACTTAGAGGAGCTAAATTACTGAAATAAAAACTTGGATATCAGTTTAGATGCTTCGGAATGTAATTTGGACTCGTTTCTTCATGAAACCTGTTTGCTGGCAGAATTCAGTTGTCATCTTTGAAAAATCATATCTCCCTCATATGACATTGTTTGTTTGTTGAAATTTAAAGCGTTTATAGAAATTTGAGTCCGGAATCCAAAAACATTTATTTTGCATCAATTGGACTTCTATAGCTCCAGATATACAAGTCGGAATGGCCGAAGGTCAACACTCGCAGATTGCGAGATTTGACTTTGAAGGCTACGATTTCCATGCTCTTCCTTATTTTATTTTCTTGCCTTAGATGTCTAAAAAGGTATGGATGTTAGCTTTTTAATGCCACTGGAATCATTTCATTTTAACCTCTAGAGCTCACGCTCTACACAAAACATAGATTGAAGGTCAAATCTGCCAATGATCTCTAATTTACTCCTTTTTTGCATCTTTCATCCAAAAGTGCATTCAAAACATAAAAAAAGAATATCAAGGTATTTTATATATAAAACATAGGCAAAACACTAGTTAAATGTGAGTGAAATTATCGAATAATATGGTTGCATAAAAAAATTATAAAAAAAAAATCTTGCTTTGTTTCTTGGTTTTACCGAACACATACAAAATTGTGTTTTTGGTCTTCATCTTTTATCTTTCTTGATTTTATCTTAGAGAAAAAAAAAAGAAAAAGAAATCTTGTTCTTGTCGAATTATGTGAAAAGAGGAAAAATTGTAAAAATTAATTGATGGAATTGACAAGCTAGGGCATAATCTAATACAAGCCCTTGAATTCTGGCTAAGAGTTTCTTGAATATTTTTTTAATTTTTCCAAATAGACACGTACCAAATCTTGGTATTGCCAAATTGAATTCTTGTTATTCTTGAATTGTCTTGCCTTGTTTCATTTAAATTTAGGTAGCATAGATCTTTTTTGCTTTATTTTAATTGTTTTCTTGAAATTCTTAAAGTTAAATCTTGACTTCTTGAATTAGTTAGTTTTCTTTGAATATTTAACATAAACTCCATTGCTTTTGTTTCATGTCTTCCTTTTGTTTTTATATATTTGCATGAATTTACATTATTATTCATAAATTTAACCTCAAGTTTTGTTTTGATTTGTTTCGTATATTTCTTAATTCTTGATTCTTAATTATTATAAATTATTATGTTATTTTGATTGGTTATTTGATAAGTTGTTAAGTTACCTTTAAGGACCTAAGTAAGGGAATAGTAAGCTAAATGGTATAATGAGATTATTAGAGTGAAAAACCCAATTGAATTGTGTGAAACATGAGTGAAGTGATATTAAATCAAGTATAAACACATGAGAGAGTGTGAGAAAATTCTTCTTTGCTACTAACCTTTATTGAAGATATTTACAATGTCATCAAAAAGTGTGACACAATCAAAGACAAAGGATCTTATAGAAAGGCAACATAGGTTGAAGGTAATGATGGAGGTTTTAATGGGAAGAATGGATAAATTAAGTACTAAGATGAATAATAGACATGATATTCCTTGTAAAGACAATGAGTTTAAAAGGTCTACTAGATGAGCACTTTTTTCCTCTAGATGAAAATGTAGCTGAAAACTCTGATGATGAAGAGGATAATGATATTTGGAGGGAAAGACTAGGTGTAATTTAATTCACTAATTATATTATTATTTGGTGAGATCAACTTGTTACAGATAGGAGGTGTAATGAAGAAAGACACATTGACACATGAGAGGATATCGAAGTAGTCATGAGGAAGAGGTTTATCCTTAATCATTACTATAATAAAGTATTTAATAGATTGTAATCTTTATCTTAGGGTTCTAAGAGTGTTGATGAGTATTTTAAGGAGATGGAAATAGTTATGATTAGAGTTAATGTTTTAAAAGATAGGGAAGCCATAATGACTAGGTTTTTAGTATTTTAAGGAGATGAAAATAGTCATTATTAGAGTTAATGCTTTAAAAGATAGGGAAGCTATAATGACTATGTTTTGAGTATTTTAAGGAGATGAAAATAGTCATGATTAGAGTTAATGCTTTAGAAGATATGAAAGCTATAATGACTAGGTTTTTAAATGGTTTAAATATAAATAATGCTAATATGGTTGAATTGCAATATTATTTAGAAATTAAATATATGGTGCATATGACTATAAAGATGGGAAAATAATTGAAAAGAAAAGTTAATGCAAGACCATGCAATTATTTAGAATTCTCTCAGGGTTGGAAATCGAATTTCAGAAGAGAGGGTATTGCATAAACTAATCCAATAGAAGTACCTAAAGTTGTTGAACCCCAATAGCAATACATAAAGCAAGTTGCAACAACGGATGAAAAAGGAAGAAATAATGTTCAGCAAATGCATAAATGATGTATTGAGTGTTTTAGATGTCAAGAACTTGAACATTATGTATTAGAGTGTCTAAATAAAAAGATTATGATTTTGAGAGATGATAGAGAAGTAGAATCATCTAGTGATGAATCTGAATGTGAAAGCATGCTAGCAGTTGAAGATGCTAATGATGTTGAATATACTGTTAATGATGAATAATTGGTTATATAGAGATCTTTGAATGTTCAGGTTAGTAAAGAAGATTGTTGATACTAGATGATGCCACATTAAAAATAAGGTATGTAGTATGATTATTGATAATGATAGTTGTACTAATGTTGCTAGCACAATTTTGGTTAGAAAATTAAACTTGACTATTACTAAGCATGCTTCATCGTATATGCTTCAATGGTTTAATGAATATGGAAAAGTTAGGGGACTAAACATGTTTTAAACTCATTCTTAGTATGGATATATAAGGATGATGTTTTGTGTGATGTTGTTCCTATGCATGTTTCACACTTATTATTGGAAAGACCTTGGTAATTTGACAGGAAGGTCAAGCATGATGATTTTAAAAATAGATATACACTAGGAAATGATGGGAAAACATATACGCTTGCACCATTGCCACCTAGAAAAATGTATGGAGATCAGTTGAAGCTGAAGAAAACAAATTTACTAGGTGAGTATGGTTTTAATGATACATTCAATATTTAATTTATCTCTTTCTATTTGATGCAAGTGATGATTTGAGTATGAATCCTTTTTTTAGAAGAGAGGGAATGATGCAATCCAAGCAACACCAAGAGATCCGTTAAAGGTTCCAGTTAGTCTAATGACAAGACTTAGGGCTCAAAGATTTAAAGAGGTTTTCAATGGACTTCTTGAAGATACATGAGATAAGGTGAACTTTAAAAAGAAAAACAAAATTAGAAGTTAACCACTCAAATATGTCAGTTCTACAAAGATTCAAAGTATTTTAGGAATTGATTTTTTATCTACTTTATTTGAGTCGGTTAATTATATAATACTAACAAGCTGGATTTCGGTAGAGCGCAAGGGCATTAACACGGGAAGACTGATGTGAGAGATTTTTTCCTAAGTCATAATTTTATTTTAACGAGCATAAATGTGGATCCAACTATTGGATCAAGTTGGAATGTTAGTAGGAGATTGTCGAGGTTTAAAATTTCATTGCCTCTAGTCATTAGGAAAGCCTTCAAATAAGACCTATAAGTTATTATTTGAGATTTGCTATATTTTTTTAGTTGATTTATGATTTTTTTATTTAATTTAAAACTCTTTTATTATTCTTCTAGCTTTATTTATGACTTTTCCTAGCATATAAACATCATAAAAGAGATCTAGTATTAAGTTTTGCTAAGAGAAAATATTGAGTAATAAATTTTTGAATTATAATCTTATGACCCTATTTTAAAAAAGTTTATGTTGCTTTTGTTTCTTGTTATTTTTGTGTATACTAGAAATAATATCATTTTTAACCAAGATGAAATAAGATGAGTGATGAAAATTGTCTTTGGAATATAAAAAAATTTTGCAATCTTATTTGGATGATAAGAATAGTAATATTAACATCATTTCATAAAAAGATTTTTTTTTATTGCTTTTTTTTAATTTCTTTTTTATATATATAATTAATATATTTTTTATTTTTTCTCAATAATTAAAAAAAAATCTTTTGCTTCATGTCAATATAAAATAATATCAACCGATTTCATATTTTAAAAGTCTATAGGGATGAAATCCACTAAAATAGAAAAAAAAAACATTTACTGAAATAGGTTGCATAAAAAGGTTAGACAATAAAACATAATAAAATCAAAGGTTGAACACTTAAATTTTAGTTATTTTAAAACTTAATTAACTTCAAATTCGTATAAGGGATTAAAAAATTATCATTGGTTTTCTTAATCTAACGTCCATAGAAATTTTTTAAGCAAAATATTTAGTTAAACAAGTTGTGATATTTTATATAATCTACAAATAATCTTTTATAAATAGAAGCCTCTGTACAGAGATAAAAAAAAAAAGTAGTAGCATTTATAATTAGGAGTGTTATATATAAATGAAATATATTTTTTAAACTTTGAGGAATTATTTAAATTTATCTTTATATTTTAGCTTAAGTCTCCAATTTGTTCTTACAATTCCAATTGCTATCAATCTATCCTTATCTCTAATTTATTATTTTATGTTTTCATGCAAACTGAAAAAATACTCACTTAAAAAATCAAAGCCCTTTTAGTGATTTAAATAAGTAAATTTGAGAAAAATAAATTGTTTTTCCATGGTTATTTTTTTTAAAAAATAAGTTGGATTTTATTTTCTCCCTTAAGAGTATTTTTTCAATTTAAATAAGAATTTATGAGATAAAGATAGATTGAAAAATGTCTTAATATCTAGGAATAAATTGGTAGCAATTAGACTTGGATAGAAAATTTAGAGAATGTAACTCTGAGGAATGTAGCTTAATTGGTCAGGTTCTAAGTTTATTTTCTAGAGATTACTCGTTCGAGTCTCACAAACCTCATGGCCACTAAACGTTTATATGATCGTTAACTTCAGGACACGTGGAATAAGTCGAGATGTATGCAAGCTGACCTGGACACCCACGTTAATAAAAAAAATAGAGAATGTATACATAAAAAATAAGGACAAATTAAATTAATTTCCTATTAATTTTTTTCATTTGATAATTATGTATGTTTTTCTCCATAATTCCCAATTCATACATATAATTAAATTGAAAACATCTATATACTCATTCTCAATTAAAAAAACTTGTAAATTTTATAATGAAGTAATAAATGTTTTCAACATTTCTCAATCTATACACTAAAATGGTGTTGATTTAAAAAACAAATCATAGAAAAGTTAGTAAACACCAACATTTTCAATCTAATGTGCACATTTATTCATTAAAAAGATATTAATTTAAAGAAAATTTAGAAAAAATGTTGATGAACATTTAAGGAAAAAAAGAGAGAGGCTTGATTGGGTTTTTTTTTTTAAAAAAAAAATTACAGGTTTGACAGTAAATTGACCTATAAAGTATTATTATATTAAAAAAATATAGACACAAGTGGAAGTATATTGTTGGTACGATCTGGTTCACACAAACACAAACACAAAACTCGCTGTCGAGGGAGCGCAGGCGGTACAAAAGAAGAGAGAGGGAGAGACCACTGAAAGCTCACTCTCTCTTTCCCTCATCTCATGTAGTAGCCCTTGAATAACAATCATCTACTACATAGATTCTGTTTTTGCACCTCCAAAATCTATCTTATCTGTGAATCAAGCAATCTTCTGTGTGTAAATGGCGGATGTGGTTGGATTACCATCCTTTCGCTCGCTTCGCGTCCCTTCTTATCTGCTAGCCTCCAACAACTCTACTTCTCTCCAACCCCTCCTCTCTCATAATCAGATTAATTTTTCAGATAAGAGGATCTCTCTTTCTCGCTTCTCTTCCTCTCCCAGGGACCAATTCCTCTCTTTCAAGGTACAATCTTCTTCTTCTTCTCCTTCTTGTGTTTTCGTTTGAATTACGAGTCCCCTTTTTATATCTTCTCTTTTCTACAAATTGTGGACAACCCAGTTGTCTAAACTCTTTGATTTTGTCATGTAATACTGAATTTATCACTCTTCCTATTTGCTCTTTTACCTCACACTTGCATGAATTGTTAAAAGAGACTAGACAGCCCTGAACAACGTTTCGGGAGGATGATATGATATGTGCACAAACTAGGATCTTACATTGCAGTTAGAGTGTTAGTCGAGTATCTAGAATTCCTTGCATAAATCACATATTACCTCTGACGTAGATTAATTAATGTCACTTGTTAATTACCCACAGAGAACCAACTACTGACCTTATCCGTGTTTCACAGCACATCAATTTTGTTCCAGATATTCATTGTTTGAACGATTTGTTTCAGGTACATGCAACTGTTGCTGAAACTGACCAACCAAAATGGTGGGAGAGGAATGCTGGACCAAATATGATCGACATTCATTCGACAGATGAATTTTTGAGTGCCTTAAGTCAAGCTGAGGATAGGCTAGTAATTGTCGAATTTTATGGGACCTGGTGCGCTTCTTGTCGAGCCTTATTTCCCAAGGTAATTCTTCTTTTTACTTAGCATTTGGTTCCTGCATTCCTAAACTTGTTCATTGCTCACAGTAACCTGGTTACCATCTCTTATAGTTTTGAGGATTCTGTGTTGTACCGTTAAGCAAACTTTAAAGTGATGACTGACATATCCACATTATGTTACTTTCTAAAAATTCAGTTTGATTCCTTAAAATTGTGCTCGCTTTTGTCGTTGATATGTTTTTCTCAACATATTTAATCCTCCAGTGGTTGGAGGTTTTCCTTCCTCTCCCTCAAAAAGATGACCGTTTGGTCCCCTTCCTCCAAAAAGTGTTAGTTTCGAGAAAATTAGTTTACTTTGTTGCCTGCACCCCCTCTGCCTTCAATCCTGGATCCATCTCTTTGAGGGATGGAAAATATACCTTAACCAAGCTTCAATCGCAAACTAGTTGGGGATGGGCATACGATAGAGCTTGTAAATTTTATTGAATATGATGCAAAAAAGCAGTAAATCTGATGGCTCAAACTCATTTGCCGCCTTGATAAAGTAGACTGGAATAGATGGTCCTGATGTGAAACTATCATAGAAGCAGTTAAGGTATTGCCAAACATTTCAAAAATGATAGAGGCACCCAATTCATGCTTTTTTCGTCTTTCATTATTATTATATCATGTAGTAACCTTTAACTTGGAACAATTCTGTGAGGTACTATGTCATTTGTTAGTAATGTGGATTTCTCATTGAACTTTAGTGCATGCATATGATGGGATCTGAAAGGTAAATCTTGATATTAAACAATTTATTTTAGTGAGCAACAATGCAAATTAAGAAGCTGTAAAAGCTCATCTTGAAGAGTTTGATCTTTGATATATTAATTTTTTAAAAGAATCACAGTAGTTCTGGATATCATTTCTCTTCTTTATCATATATTTATTGCTAACCGTGGCTTCTGTATGTAAATTATTACTTTATGTGGAAAGAACATAGTCTTTTATGAATTTGGATGCACGAGACAATGTAAGAATAGAGGAAATTGGTTCTGAACTGTTTCTAAAAATTGTTTTTGGTGTAGCTTAACAAATTTTTCTTGTGATGGATATACAGCTCTGCAGAACAGCTGAAGACCATCCTGAAATTTTATTCCTGAAAGTCAATTTTGATGAAAACAAGCCTATGTGCAAAAGTTTGAATGTTAAGGTGCTTCCTTATTTCCACTTCTATCGAGGAGCCCATGGACAAGTTGAATCTTTTTCATGTTCACTAGCTAAGGTAAGTACCTCTTCTTCTTCTTCTTTTTTTTAAAATGCTTGTCTTTATTTGTCAACACTCATACTCAACTCTAGAAGTAGCAGTTCCCCAATTAACTTGTCCATAGTATATGATAAGATATGAAGCCAGCGATAAGGTTTTATTTCTGATGTGGGAGGTGAAGAAAAGAAAAATGATACCATCATAGAGAAACCATGAAGCTAGTGATAAGGTTTTATCCTGTCTAGGCACACAATCAGAGTGTGCATTTGAAGAAGTGGATCGGATATTAAAATCTGATTCATATATCGGTAGTAAACAACTTTACATGGTGAAAGTTCTAACTGGTGTGGTAGAAGAGCTTAGGAAGACCCCATATGGGGGACAAATGAATAAGGAATCTTCTAATTACTTGAGATTTAGTTCATTTCTTACAGTAGGGGATGGGATAACAGCCTATAATTATTAACTTGAGCGAAAATGCAGTTTGTGTTAATGAATAATTTTCTTTGTGCTGCTGATATTGACTGTTAGTTACATGTGGTTCTTCTCAAAATCATCCGCAGTTTCAAAAAATAAAGGATTCTATTGAGATGCACAACACAGCCCGTTGCAGCATTGGTCCTCCCAAGGGAGTTGGAGAGCTGACTCTTGAATCTGTGTCAGCGTCACAGGACAAGCCAGTAGGATCTACATGAACATAGAACTCTTAATTTAAGAATTTGTCTGTATATGTGCAAAGGTGCTTCAAATAACATACTTCATGGTGAGCTATCTACTGTTATGTGTATATTCAGATTGTTCTTAGTAAGAAAATAGTTGGCCGAAGTTGCCATCGCGCCTGCATTCATTGGCATTCTTGTCCTGGCTATGATATTTGTATCTTAATAACTCAATCGGAAATGAAGTTTCAAAATCTGAATATGATCGTGGCAAACGTTTTCTATTAGCGGTTGCATTACCAATTCCAGTCTACATGATCAAGAGGCTGGGAAATTTATTTTTCTTTAGTTGCTGTATTGATCATCATGTCTTCATATTAGTGAACGTTGCTAACTTGTCATTGTCAGCAGGTCCTTGTCCGAATCTCAATCCGCATTCCAGAAATACAATCGACGATGCTCTAATCTTATAGCATGAAAAAAATAAAGAATAGAAAAGACCTTGAATTTATTATTTCCTAGACAGGGTGTGATAATCCATTAACTGTGATCTCGGTTTAAATACTATGCAAGGTTGGACCGCTAAACATTGGAAGGAAAGCTGACTCCACTGTTAATGTATATTGGAAATACCTTATGAGAAATAGAGTTGAGTGACCGTGATGATGTTATACAATAAACATGGTTTTCTCTCTCTTTTTTGAAGGCAAACCCAGTCAACTATGTTGTCTTGATAGTGATTGTGAAGACAAAATATAAATAATGATAGAAATTATGGAGGTTGACCAATCAAAATCGGTAATCGACCACCGACTGTGTTTAAAATTCCCGAAGCTAATAGTAGCCATGAGCCACCAAGTTAAACCCTAATATGTGACTCTAAATTTCAATGGGTTAGCAGTGTTGAGGTTCTTGGTGGATAATAATGAGGCAATACTTGACATAATGCCTCTAACTTTGATAAAAAAAAAGATTGGTCAAAACATAATTGATACGTTTCTTTCTAAAATATTAATCTAAAGTATTAATGTTAGATATACTAATGGAATGCTACATGTCAATCTAATAGTCATATACAAGACATTCAAAACAACTTCCCTGCAAAGACAAGTTATAATTAACATCTTACTTGGAGGAGATTGGATACACACTAATCAATGATGTTGACCTAATCCCTAGATCAAATATTGATGCTTTGACTACCAAATGGGTTAGCTAAGACTATTTAGAAATATGACAAGCCATTTGTAGTAAATTTAGAGATGATAGAAGAATGACTATAAAACAATGATGTTGACCTAATCCAATTCATAAGAATAGATGATATGGGTCATCCAATCAACTTATTAGTTAGCAAGAAAAAAATAAATAGAAATAAGATGACTAACAAAAGAGTTTGCTTGATCAAGCAACTTACAACCAGAAAATGTTGATTAGGAATTTAAAACATGAAAATAAATAAGTCATTAAGACTTATTTACATTTTATAAAGCTTTTATTCAAGCTTGCACAAATGTTAGGTTTAAAAAAGAATTTGTTCAACAAAACTAGATCAGAATTATTGAATGATCATGCCTTCAAGAGAATAGATGATGGACATGCTAAAAGTTATGATATGTTGATTGGAGTTAACATGGGGACTACATACAAGATCATACTAATTTGGGTAAATGTAAATTTATTAGATGATTATTAAACATATTTTGTGTCGCTACTCTATATGTGTATATATATATATATATATATATGTATATGACTGATTTTTCTAAGATTATTATGAAATGCCTGGTTGAGATGTAAGTTCGGTCTAACATCCATTACCAATTAAGCCTAGGTTCAAGTCATACAAGCAATCTGTAAGAATGGCTCTAGACGTGATTAAGCATGTGAAGGAGAACATTAAATGAATTTTAGAAGCTGAATTCATTAGACTAATATAATATACGTTGAGTGGATATCTAACATTATGCTAGTATTAAAAAAGAATATTAAACTAAGAGTTTGCATAGATTTTAGAAACCTTAATCTTGCAACTCTAAAGCATGAGTGTTCAATGTGAAGGGTTCTTATTGTTGCTATCCATTTTTTGACCCATATTTTGATAAATTTTCAAATAAAAAATAAAATAAAAAAAATAAATAATAATAATAATAATAATAATAATAATAATAATAATAATAAAGGTTTACATGTGATGATAACATAGAACATCAGGGTTAAGGAAGCAAATATGTCAAGGAGATAATTACCAAATCATATATAATTACTGCAATATAAAATACCATAGATATATGATTTGATTCGTGCTGATTAGGGAAAATAATCACTGCAATAAAAAAATGTCATATATATAAGATTTGTTGGTGCTGGTTATAGAAGAGAATCTTTACAATAACTATTGCATTATTTCTTTAAATAGCACGTGTAGAGATTTTCTATATAAGTGAACATCCAGCCATATACAGGAGATGGAAGAAATTTAAAAAGGGCAATTTTACACAATTAAAAAGAAACACAAACAAAACCCTAACCCTAAACCCATCTTTTTTCAAGCAAACCGGTCGCCCTCCCCACCGGAGAAAAAAAAAGAACACAAACCAGCCGGCCACTCCCCTCACTAGCCACCATACCCCTCTCCTTACCAGCCACAGACGCCGTCCCTCCATTTTCTAAACAAGCCATCCTCATTTTCTCTTCCTCCAGCCGTATCTCTGAACACCAGCCCAAACACAGTCGCCCCCTCACCAGACCTCTCCTCTCTCAGCCAAGATATTCCCCCTCACTCTCTTTAACCACAGCCGCCTACCCCATCTCCCCGTCATCTTCCATCTCTCAGCAGTCTCTCTGTTAACACCTGAAGATGGAGAAGAAGAGGATTGATAAGAGATTCAAATTTAAGTAATCGTTACTGGAAACGCACCGTTTCATTAAGTATTTAAACTGCACCGTTTTATAATTTCCTTTAAACGCATCGTTTAGTTAAATGTAATAAAAACATCAAGAGCAGCTGGGGGGGTAATCTAGAATAGTTTCAGCCTATATATACCTGTAACAGACTGCATGAATGGGGACGTGAAAAAGAAATGAGAAATGAATGACTCTCCTTCAATTTAGAAAGGTTAACAAACTTACTACTGTCACCAACCTACACACACCTCCTCCATGTTTACACACTGATCCCTACCCCTTCTTCCCTGCTACGTTTTCTCCCTCCCAAACCAGCCAGGCAAACCTAATACGGTTTGGTTCACTAAGTTTTTCACATATAACAAGTAGTATCATAGCTGACAATCCATGGACTACGACCATGCCACCGGACACTAGAAACACTGAGATCAAATGCATGGAAGACGCCATCACAACAGTCAAGCAAGACAGTGGCCAAAAGTATAAACAGCTGGTGGACATACTGAAGGGACAGAGTCTAAAGCTTGATCAAACCATTAAGAACCAGGGGAACCAGATTAATGATATAAGGCACATGATGGGCACCATGGCACAACAAATAGAGTTTACCCTGTTGAAACTCTCTCAAGCTCCAGGAAGCTCAAGTTACAACACTGAGAGGCCAGTTCCAAGTCCAGAGGGAGCTAAATTCAAGGACAAGGAGCCTCATGAGGACAGAATGTCGAATTATAAGGTACACCAACCCAAACATTTTTTCCCTACTTTCAATGGGGAAGATGTGCATAAATGGCTATTTAAATGCACACAGTATTTTGAGATAGAAGAGGTTGCTGATTCAGAAAAATTACAAATTGCATCCTATTATCTTGATGGAGTTGCGCTTTATTGGCATCAAAACTTCCTTAAAAGTTTGGGAAACCAAAAATCCTCGTGGGAAGATTATGTGAAAGCCATTTGCTACCGGTTTGGGGGCCAACAAGACCCTATAGAGGAATTGATGGAGTTGAAGCAACGGGGAGAGTTGCAGGAATACATCCAGGACTTTGATATTTTATGGAACAAAGCTGAAGTAAGTGAGAAACAAGCTTTGGTTATCTTCCTAGGGGGACTGGAAACAGAGATTAAAAACACAGTCAAGATGTTTGAACCAAAAACCCTTAGACATGCATATAACCTATCTAGACTAGAATCCAATACCCAAACATACAGGAAATCCCCAGGCTATGTCAGGAGACCAGCCAGTGTGTTCCAATACAACCCTGTGCAAACCACAACTAGTCCACCACAGGCCACAACCAACACTACAAACCCTCATACAGCTCCACAAAAACCCACTCCAACTCCATGGACTAATAACCCTGACAGTAGCTACACAAAAACCTACACGAAATCCACCAAATCCATTCGCAACCAAGACTTTGAGGATAGAAGACTGAAGGGGCTGTGTTTTTGGTGTGATGACAAGTTTGTGCCGGAACACCGATGTAAGAATAAAAGGGTGTATTCATTTCATGTGGTGGAGGAGGAAGAGGGCGTAATAGAGGAAGAGTTGACTGAAGACAGAGTTAATGATAGGGAGCTCACGCCCCATATTTCCTTAGATGCCTTGGAAGGGACTGTAGGACTGAACACTATGAAAGTCAATGGCAAAATAGATAAAACTATAGTTTGTATTCTGATAGATTCTAGCAGCACCCTCAATTTTCTAAACACCACCTTAGCCCTTAAACTACAGTTTCAGTTGACAGCCATAAAACCCATGATAGTGCAAGCAGCCAATGAGGAGAAGATGGTGTGCAAATCCATATACAGGGGACTCAGGTGGAAGATGCAGGGAATAAGCTTCTAAACAAATGTCTATATCATTGAACTTAGCAACTGTGAAATGGTATTGGGAATACAATGGCTATCCATGTTAAGGGACATCTTATGCAACTACAAACACATATGGATGTCATTTGATTGGCAGGGGGAGAGAGTCTTGCTAAAAGGAGAGAATCCACCCAAGTTCCAAACCATTGAACTAAAGTAGTTGAGTTCCTTAGTTGGCAATCAGGGGCAAGTGGCCGATTACTTCTTATGTAGCCTAATGACAGTTGAGGAGGGAGAAGAGGAGGTAACAGGCGCAGGAACAATTACCACTCTGTTTCCTGACATCAAGGATACTGATCTGCTAAATATCCTTCAGTCCTACCAGGATTTATTCCATGAACCGAAAGGATTACCACCACCTAGAACTCATGACCATAGAATTCTATTGAAAACAGGTAGTGAAGCAATCAATCTAAGGCCCTATCGATACTCGGGGCTCCAGAAGGATATTCTAGAGAAGATGGTGAAAGAAATGCTGGCAGCTAGAATTATCAGAACCAGCAACAGCCCATTCGCATCACCAGTAATTCTAGTGAAGAAAAAGGACTCCATTTGAAGGTTTTGTGTTGATTATAGAGCCTTAAACAAGCTCACTATCAAAGACAAATACCCCATTCCAATGATTGAAGAACTACTAGAGGAATTGATGGGCGCAACAACATTTTCCAAGATCGATCTTCGATCAGGATACCACCAAATCCGAATGTATACAAGGGACGAGTTTAAGACAGCCTTCAGGACTCACAGTGGCCATTAAGAATTTCTGGTTATGCCATTTGGCTTAACTAATGCTCCAGCCACCTTTCAGAGCCTTATAAATGAAGTTTTCAGAGACCATTTATGAAAGTTCATTCTGGTGTTCTTCGATGACATATTAGTCTACAACAGGTCCTTAACTGACCATTACAAGCATCTAAAAATAGTTCTGGAACTATTAAAGGAGCATCGGTTAGTTGCCAAGGCTAACAAATGTTTTTTCAGTAAGGGGCAGGTGGAATATTTGGGCCATATCATTTCAGCACAAGGAGTAGCAACCGATCCTCTAGAAAACGGTGCGATTCTAGATTGGCCGATTCCTAAGAATCTTAAACAGCTAAGGGGGTTCTTGGGGTTGATAGGATATCATTGAAGGTTTGTTAAGGGGTATGGCAGAATTTCTAAACCCTTAACTAATCTATTGGGAAAGGAGGCCTTGGGGTGGAATGAGGAAGTACACAGGTATTCACACTTTTAAAGACACTAATGACAAGCGCTCCAGTGTTGGCTCTACCTGACTTTAGTAAGCAGTTTTTAGTAGAAACAGATGCATCTCTAAACAGGGGTCGGGGCAGTCCTAATGCAAGATGGCCATCCCATTGCTTTCATAAGCAAATCGTTGGGTCCAAAACAACAAATCATGTCTGTTTATGAGAGGGAAATGCTGGCAATCCTGCAAGCAGTCGCTAAATGGAAACATTACTTGTGGGGAAGACACTTTCACATTCATACTGATCACACCAGTCTAAAATACCTCATACACCAGAAACTGACGGCTCCTGCCCAACATGTATGGTTAGTTTTGGGTTATGACTATGACATAGAATACATGCAAGGGAAGGAGAATGTTCCAGTAGATGCACTCTTGATTAGTACTTAAAAGTGCATTTTTATCAAGGTTTTATATCATCATTTTGCACTTGAAGTATCAATAACTCCTTAACTAGAGCATGTTTTATAATAACAGATCTGATAATATAAGATAGCTTTAATTTATGGTAAATGTTCATTTTAAATGCAGGCATATCTCACAATTCAAAGGATTGATTGATGTGATTAATTATTGAAAGTGAAAGGACAAAGAAACGGCTAAGATTAGAAAGGAGATACCGATTTAATTCAAATTGGAACACTGTTCAGTTATTGGGTCATATCTGGAGCTGTAGATCTTGGATTTCAGCTTAATTTATATGGATGGAAAGATAAGAAATAGGCCTACAATGTTCATGAATAGTGTAAGACC
>Ga0325411_1004295_pt1 | contig 16020 bp, 11 predicted proteins | sample PopdelMetagenome_13_FD_206181 | JGI IMG/M metagenome (GOLD analysis project Ga0325411, IMG submission 206181) | Populus deltoides microbial communities from Bellville, Georgia, United States - Xylem-PdIQD-R4 | ecosystem: Host-associated > Plants > Phyllosphere > Stem > Wood/Secondary xylem...
TTAAAATTGATTTGGACCAAGACTTACTTTTTCTTGTCATTTAAAATCTATTTACACCTTTTCATCTTTGAAAACAAATCCATCAATCATTTTCAACCAAGTTATTGTTAATTTAATTTCTCTTGATTTTCTTTTGTTACCTAGCTTAATTTCCAGATCTAGCTCTTTGTGGATATGACCTCGATCTTACCGAGTTAATTGCTACATCGCACACTCGTGCACTTGCGAGTTAAAACAAGCCGATCATAAAAAGCGGTCAAGCAACAGTAAATGGGTAGCGCCAATCCATGTGGTGCCCAAAAAGACCGGAATCACGTTGGTGAAAAACAAAAATGATGAGCTCATTCCTACTCACATCTCAAGTGGATGGAGAATGTGTGTTGATTACAGAAAGCTAAATCTTGCTACACGCAAAGATCATTTCCCATTACCATTCATGGATCAAATGCTTGAACGCCTAACAGGTAAGTCTTTTTATTGCTTTCTTGATGGATATAGTGGATACTATCAGATTGTTATTAATCCTGAGGATCAAGAAAAGACTACATTTACATGTCCATTTGGTACATATGCATATAGGAGAATGCCCTCTGGTCTCTGTAATGCACCTGCAACTTTTCAAAGATGCATGATGAGTATTTTTTCTGACTTTGTTAAAAGAATAATTGAGGTTTTCATGGATGATTTCACGGTGTATGGTGATTCTTTTGATAAATGTCTAGAAAATTTATCTTTGATCTTGAAAAGGTGCATTGAAAGTAGCTTTATCTTAAACTATGAAAAGTGTTATTTTATGGTAGAACAAGGAATAGTTCTTGGGCATGTTGTGTCTTCACGTGGATTAGAGGTTGATAAAGCTAAAATAGATGTTATTTCATCATTGTTTTACCCCTCCTATGTGAGGGAAATTCATTCTTTTCTTGGCCATACAGGTTTCTATCGACGCTTTATCAAAGATTTCTCGAATATTACAGCACCCTTGTGCAAACTATTATCCAAAGAAGTGGATTTTGTGTTTGATCAAGCACGTAAAGATGCCCATAATGAGCTTCAAAGGCGTGTCACATCTGCCCCTATCATCCAACCACCAAATTGGGATGAGCCTTTTGAGATAATTTGTGATGCGAGTGACTATGCGGTAGGGGTTGTCCTTAGGCAAAGAATAGGGAAGAATTTGCATGTTATCGCCTATGCTTCCCGCATGTTGGACGAAGCACAATGCAATTACCATACAACTGAAAAGGAACTTTTTGTAGTGGTGTTTGCTCTTGAAAAATTCATGTCATATCTACTTGGTACAAAAGTCATTATTTTTACTGACCATGCAGCTTTAAGGTATCTTTTTAAGAAAAAGGAGTCCAAACCAAGATTGATTAGGTGGATCTTCCTTTTACAAGAATTTAATCTTGAGATCAAAGACAAAAAAGGTGCCGAAAACCATGTGGCTGATCACTTGAGCCGACTGAGGACGGAGGATATACAAACCGAAACAATACGAGAGACATTTCCCGATGAGCAGTTGTATATGTTACATTCCTCTTTAAGGCCATGGTATGCTGATTTGGTGAACTATTTAGTCACCAAAGAACTCCCTCTAGGTTTGTCTACATCCCAAAAAAGACAAGTTACGAGCTGATGCTAAATATTATTTTTGGGATACTCCTTATCTATGGAAATTTTGTGTGGATCAAGTAGTTAGGAGATGTGTACCACAAGATGAATTTCATTCCATTCTTACCTTTTGTCATTCTCATTCTTGTGGTGGGCATTTTGGAGCAAAAAGAACGGCCCACAAGGTACTTGAAAGTGGTTTTTATTGGCCTTCTATTTTTAAGGATGCATATCATTTTTGCAAATCATGTGAAAAATGCCAAAAAACAGGTAATATCACTCATAAGAATCAAATGCCTTTAACGAATATTCTTGTAAGTGAAATTTTTTATGTTTGGGGTATTGATTTTATGGGTCCATTTCCTTCTTCTTTTGACAATCTTTATATCCTTCTTGCTGTTGATTATGTGTCCAAATTGATTGAGGCGAAAGCTACACGAACTAACGATGCTAAGGTTGTTTTAGATTTTGTTAGGACTCACATATTTGACAGGTTTGGAATCCTTAAAGCTATCATTAGTGATCGTGGCACTCATTTTTGCAATCGTTCAATGGAAGCATTGTTACATAAATATCATGTGACTCATCAGAATTCTACAACATACCATCCTCAAATGAATGGCCAAGCTAAAATTTCATATCGAGAAATCAAGTACATTTTGGAGAAGACAGTGCAACCTAACCGGTGAGATTGGAGTCTACGACTTGGTGATGCACTTTCGGCTTATCGGACTGCTTACAAATCACCTATAAGAATGTCATCTTATAGGATGATTTATGGAAAAGCATGTCATCTTCCGGTGGAGCTTGAACACAAAGCTTTTTGGGCCATTAAAAAAATGTAACATGGATTATGATGTTGCTGGGATTGAAAGAAAGTTGCAATTGCAAGAGTTAGAAGAGATTCGAAATGATGCTTATGAGAATGCAAGGATTACAAAGAAAAGACTAAGAGTCTCCATGACCGAATGATTATAAGAAAAGAGTTTAATGTTGGAGAAGCTTTTTGGGCCATTAAAAAAATGTAACATGGATTATGATGTTGCTGGGATTGAAAGAAAGTTGCAATTGCAAGAGTTAGAAGAGATTCAAAATGATGCTTATAAGAATGCAAGGATTACAAAGAAAAGACTAAGAGTCTCCATGACCGAATGATTACAAGAAAAGAGTTTAATGTTAGAGACAAAGTCCTTCTTTATCATTTGCATTTGAAACTTTTTCCTGGAAAGTTGCGCTCTCATTGGATTGGACCCTTTGTTGTTTCTAATGTTTTTTCTTATGGTGCAGTTGAAATTACAAGTTTAGAAACCGACAAAGTAGTCAAGGTCAATGGGCATCGCTTGAAACCTTTCTATGAAGGTTGGACGACAGAACTCACTGTTTCTGCAGAGTTAGGTGAACCAATCTATGAAGAATGAGCATGCAACATGTCGAGCCAATGACATAAAACAAAAACGCTTATTGGGAGGCAACCCAGCATACAAAGAAAAAAATAGATTTGCTTTTTTTTCCCTTTTCTTTTATTTTTTGCATTTTACTTTATTTTTGTCGTTCTCCTATATTCCTTTTCTTTTATTTCAACATTAAGGACAATGTTATGTTTTAAGTGTGGGGGTATTGGGAAAATGTTGGTTTTCTTATTTTGATTTTCTTTGTTATTCTAAAAAAAAACAAATTTCTATGTTTGATCTTTTGAACTCCTATTGGTTTATGAGAATGTGAGTATTATATATGAGAATTAATTGACATAGATGAAGATATAAATCGAATGAAGGAGTGTGCATGCAAGTTTTAAGGTTTAATTGGTTTAGGGATTGACTTTGAGAATATGCCATGTTGACTTTATAGTGTTATACCAATGCAAGCTTTTAAGCGTTCAACATTATATTCTTTGATTGTGCCTTCTTTCAATGATATGTATCTCTAGAACTTGCTTCATATCTTGTTGAGATTACATTCACATTACATATATACATGAAGATGATAAAGGCATTAGGAATTTTAACCACTTGAGCCAAAAAGTTAACCTAAAGCATATTATCCTTAGTGAGCCCCTTTTGAGCTTGTTTATCTTTTCTTTGCTTTATCCATGTATAAGCCTTAACTTTATATATGTTTTCCTTTTCCCCTGGCCAAGGATTAGTAGAGCGTATACTTATGAAATCTCATGGAATTATGGTTGAAAATTATGTGAAAAGAAAGAAGAAGTGATGTTTGATGAAAAGATGGGCAAAGTTGCCAGAGGTAAAAAAAAAAAGGAAAGAAAAAAAAAGAAAAAAAGAAAAAAAAAAAAGTGTTCCTTTATGTTCTTAAGATTTTATGTTGAAAAAGCTTGAAATCAAAAGAAGTTAAGCATTGGTGATTAAAGATGGAAAATTTATGTGCTTTGATGGAATATCTTGTTTGAAATATCATTTTTCAGAATGCTCTACTTTCTTTGGTTTGAACCTTTTCTTTTATTCTCTTTTACCTCACCTTAACCTTAGCCCCATTACAACCAGAAAATAAGACCTTCTGATTCATGCATTGTTTGTAATATGTTAGTAATAGAGATGAGATTGAAGAGCAAGCTTATGGTAGAACATATTCATTGATTGAATTTGAGAGATTTAAATACATAAGCCTTAAACACGTGAGTGTTGGAGTGTATATCAATGAGAGGACCTATCACATTGGCATGACATAGATTTCATTTAAATCCCGATGATTAATTGAGTTTTGAAGTTTGCATGTAAATAAATACATGAAAATTTATACTCTTTATCCTTCTTAATTGTGTTCTTGTTTATAATACACATATTCTTGGATATTGATGGGAGATTAGTAGATTAGTCATAGTGATTTAATTTAATTTAACTTCAATTTGATTTTACCTATCTTTTTTCGAGGACAAGCAAGAGCTAAATGTGGGGGTATTTGATGCAATCATATTATTCGATAGTTTTACCCACATTTAACTAATATTTTGTCTATGTTTTATATATAAAATGCCTTGATATTCTTTGTTTTATGTTTTGAAGGCATTTTTGATGAAAGATGCAAAAAGGACTAAATTGGAGATAATTGGCAAATTTGACCTTCAGTCGATGTTTTGTGTAGAGTGTGAGCTCTAGAGGTTGAAATGAAGTGATTCCAGTGGCATTAAAAATCTAACGTCTATACCTCTCTGGACATCTAAGGCAAGAAAATAAAATAAGGAAGAGCATGGAAATCGCAGCCTTCAAAGTCAAATCTTGCAATCTGCCAATGTTGACCTTCAGTCATTCCGACTTGAATATCTGGAGCTACAAAAGTCCAATTGATGCAAACTCAATATTTTTGGATTCATGACTCAAAGGTCTATAAACTTTCCAAATTTCAGAAAACAACCATGTCATATGAGGGAGATATGATTTTTCAAAGATGATAACTGAATTTTGCTAGTAAACAGGTTTCGTGAAGAAACGATTCCAAATTACGTTCCAAAGCATCTAAATCGATATCCAAGTTTTTATTTCAGCAATTTAGCTCCTCTAAATAAAAGATTGAAGATTTCATGCAAGGTTATTTCTCCTTTTTTAGGAAAATGGTTATTGAAGTACTTAAATGTAAACAGTCTACTTAAGGGAGGACTATTTTGTAAAATAGAGACTAGGGTTTCCTAGGATATAAAAAGAATGAGAGAAGAGAAGGAGGCAGCTAGCCAAAAGGAGAAAAACACTCCCCTCTTCTAAGAAACCTGAAATCATGCATTCCTCCTTTTTGATTAGTTGTTCAACAAACATGCAAGGCTAAACTCGTTTTCTTGGTTGCAAGGACACGGAAACCTTCGGATTTCAAGAACTATGAGATTTATTTTACCTTTTCTTTTGAGTTTATATGATGAATATGTTTGTTCTCCTATACTTATTTTTCCTATGATTGTTTATTTTAATTGCTTGAGCGGATTCTAAGTTATTATTGTAGACAATCTATTGCTAAGTTTGATATCAAAACCGGGATTGTGGTATATGAACTTGTGAAACAACTGAGTTTAATAATTGTGACGGATGTATGTTATTAATCTTAGGCAGAACATTCAATCAAATCAAACATAGACTGCGGACAGTTATGTTTTCTTGATTAATCAACTTATCTAGTTCTTAAGGCTGTCATTGAATTAAATTACTTGTACGGACACTGTGGTTGTTTGATGGTTAGGGTTAGTTATACGGCGGATCCGTTAACTAACCAATGTTAAGAAGAGATAAATATTTAGAATTTAAATTGGTGTTTCGTTTCCATGATCAGTTCTGATTTCTGTAGGTGGATGTGTGCTTACGACCAAGGTTTGTTCTCTTGATAATTTTCTGATTTTATTAAATTTCATTTGATAGTGTTCTGTTTTCTTTTACTTTAGCCTAGATAACGTCTAAACCCCCCCCCCAAATTGCATATCATCTAGCATAAAAATCTGACTTCAACCTTCCTCGTGGGATCGATCCCTTGCTTGCTCTATACTATCTTATACGTTGTGTTTTAAGCTAGAGTAATTAATTTGTGCGACCGTGACATCGCAACAAAGACTCTTACAAGTCCAAAGCATTACACTAGATGAGGTCAAAATTTATCAGTTATAACAGACCTTGTTTGAAAGGAGAAAATGCCATCTTTGTTATCCTTTCACATTTCTTGAAATATATCCTTTGCAATCTCATTTTGAGTCAAATGGAATATTCTTTTCAAAAGAAACCTCGACTAGGATCACACCCCACACTGGGGGCAAATGAGAGATATTTGTAAGACACTGATAGAATCAATGGAAAAGGGAAGGTTAAGAACAAAAGTCCAACGATTGAGTAAGGGCTAAAAGAAAAAAGAGATATAAACTAAGGGGCAAAAAAAAATACTAATATCGGTCTTTCATTACCATCCAGATAAAGCAGTGAAGATGGGTGCTATAATTAATCATGTCACAGTTATTAGACACAACAAACACCAAAAGTCAAACACTAGAAAAATACTGAGCTATAAGCATGACTTTTGGTATCCATGATAAAGCCTCTAATGTCATCAAATGATCAAGATTGGTCATTCATTAAAGAAAAGAAGGATTTGAATTATAACCCATGTTAAGAGAATTCTGATAAGGTTAACATGGTTATGTGTCATTTCATCTACAAAGACAACAATAATAAAGGAGCTGAGTTGATCTTAGGTCTTTGAAACCCTCAAACACCTTTTGAGCCTGTGAAATTCCTTTCTTTCAAGCCATGAACCATAGCCTACATTACGTGATTCCAAAAGCCCTTTTTGATCAAGTAAGTAATCTGAACCGATAAATAACGCTATTAAAACTTGAATAGCCCTTCCATAAGAGTCATAGCTTCATGAATTAAGCTACTGGTTATTATGTATGCTGATAAAATAAGTGCTAAGAAAAGAAACAACCTTCCTTGATAAAGCCTGAGTTTTGATTTAAGCATCTTGTTTTGAAATTTACAAAAAGGTCACCTCATCACAGACCATCCAAAGATGTACCAAAAAACAGAGTTTAAAATGGATACAAAGAACCATGGAAAAGCCATTTTAATCTTACAACGGGTTAATTTATGTTTTCAAAACACAAGAAAATCAAAGAACTGCATATTTTGAATGACGTGTGTTTGGTCTTTGACCAAAGAAGCTTGATTTTCAAGAACACTTTTCAAAACTAACATCTCTCTGATTTCATTTCAACAATTAGACTTAAATAGACATGATCTTTGAAATGCGAGAGTTGATTTCAGAATAAGAAAGATTATTAAACAAAAAAGAACATCAATTGAGTCTGCGAAATCCTTGACATAAATGACATTGACACTTCTCAACACTCATTGAAAAGATGAGCAACCAATGTAATACAGTAGACCCTAAGAAGGAAAAATAAGCAGTATTAAGATCAACTAGGAGGTAATGAAAGATGATTAAATGATGAATCAATGAACTAAGGACAATGACATTTAAAGAAAGATAATCAATGAACGAGCACATTCAGATCATACTGGGGGCAATGTTGTTCAAAGATAGTCCATGATTTAGTGAAACCCGACAGTAATCAAGAAACAAAGATGTACTTGAAGGACATCTTCATATCGTCATCTTTTGAAACATGGCTATCGACCGATGTTGGCATACAATTGCATTTAAATGAATATCAAAAAGATACACACCACCAAGACTGACAGTGGAACAAAGATATATGTAAATGACATTTTCATATTGTCATCCTTTGAAACATGGTAATCGACATATGTTATCACACAACTGCATTGAATGAATGTCTGAAAGGCGCCCACCACAAAGATTGACTGTGGGATAATTTATTTTGAAGCCAAAAGCGCACTTCACTGCATGAGTATGGGTGATAAAAGCAACATCATTGATGAGGTCGAGATATTTCTTTTCACGATTTGATTAGATAAGTTGAGGAGAATATATTAAGAAGAACACCGAGCATACAATCATGAGCTTTTTACTGCAAGCTATGAGATGCATACATGTCTAGACTACTTGATGTTTCCACGAAGGGTGCCCACAGCTAACAAGGAACAATTCTTGAGAGAATCCTGGAAATGCATGATTTGTTATGCTCCTTCATGATAAATCAAGCAACACCACACTTGGGGGTATTATCATGCTTGATAAATAACAAAAGTAGTAATCGTTGTGGATAGCCTACAATGGGCACTCCACATGCATCTGAGTTGAAAGCTAGCACACGGATGAGCTGTTGAATCAAAAGAACAAAGAAGGCTTTGAATAGCAAACAAAGACACCTTATGACAATGGAGCATCAAAGAGGGGGGGACCTATATTTCAAACCATGTAAAGATGCATGCATGTCATCTAACCTCAAAACATTGTATCAAATATTTTTTAAATTGCTACAAGAAAGATCCTCAATGAAGTCCAGTGAGATTGTGGACAAAGAAAAGATGATTGAGTTGGTGACAAAAAAAATCACAGTTTTAACCCTGGAACAGGAATAAGATGAGATAAAACCCTAACAGTAGAAAAATCTCAAAGAAATAAGAATATCAAGAGTCTTCAAATTCGAACCCTGTCATCATGAAGATCACACAAACTTTGGTTATGGTTAAAGGGGTTTGCCAGATGAGATCTCAAGTTAGCCAACCACATAGACTTTGGTTCTGTTTAAAAGGGATCGCGAGAAGGGATCTCAAATTAGCCCAACCACATAGAATTTGGTTCTGGTTAAAGGGGATTGCCAGAAAAGATCTCAGGTTAGCCCAACCACACACAGACTTTGATTCTCATTAAAGGAGATCGGCAGAAGGGATCTTAGGTTAGCCCACTCATACATAAAATTTTGGTTCTGGTTAAAGGGGATCGCTAGATGGGATCTTAGGTTAGCCCAACCACACACAGACTTTGGTTTTGGTTAAAGAAGATCAACAGAAAGGATCTCAGGTTAGCCCAACCACACACAAGATTTTGGTTCTGGTTAAAGGAGATCGGCAGAAGGGATCTTAGGTTAGCCCAACCACACACATTGATTTTGGTTCTAGTTAAAGGGGATCGACAGAAGGGATCTCAGGTTAGCCCAACCACACACATTGATTTTGGTTCTGGTTAAAGGGGATCAACAGAAGGAATCTTAGGTTGGCCCAACCACATAGACTTTGGTTCTGGTTAAAGGGGATCGCCAGAAGGGATCTTAGGTTAGCCAAACCACAAACATATTTTGGTTCTGGTTAAAGAGGATCGGTAGAAGGGATCTTAGGTTAGCCCAAACACAAACAGACTTTGGTTCTGGTTAAAGGGGATATACCGAAGGGATCTTAGATTAGCTTAACCACACAGATGATTTTGGTTCTAGTTAAAGAGGATCGCTAGATGGGATTTCAGGTTAAGCTAACAGCAACATAAATTGTAGGTTTGGTTAAAGGGAGTCGCTAGATAGGATTTTAGGTTGATCGAGCTGCACATAGAGACATTGGTTCTGGTTAAAAGAGATCGCTAAATGAGATCTCAGAATGACCGAGCCACTAACATTATCTTAGCATTGGGAGAAAAGTGAGAAGAACTCTATTGTTAATTTTTTTAAAAAAAAGCTCAAACCCTGCCGTCAGAAAAAGATAGTTCATTTAGGTTCTGGTTAAAGGGGATCACCAGATGGGATCTTAGGTTAACCCAACTGCACACATAGTTTAGCTTTGGTTAAAGGGAATCGCCGTAGGGGATTTTAAGGGCCGAGCTACACAAACTTTAATTCTGGTTAAAGAGAATCGCCGAATGAGATTTCAGGTTAACCCAATCAAAGACATAATTTAAAGGATCGCCAAATCAGGATCATAATATAACCAAGTTGCACATAGTTTTGATCGTTAGTTTTGGGTTGAAGGGGATTGCTATAAAGATAGAGTTTTAGATCAACCAAACTTTGGGAAGATCAATTTGTTTATCTTTACAAAACTTACTACGCAAAGTCTTTGCTCCGTAAGTATTGTAAAGAGGGGGCATCTGTTGTAACCCATTTTTGGGTCCCTGCATAAAAAAGGAGAAAAAACAAAAAAAATCCAAAAATATATATTCAGAAGAAATCCAAAAATGATAGCAGTGAGAAGAGGATACTGGAGCGCCCCAAAAAATAGTCAGAAATTGGTCAAGGATGTTAAAAAATACAAAGTTTGAAATTTGACAGTATACTTTTGATTGATGAGAGACTTGTTGACAAAGAAAATTCAATTTTAAGGAAGAAAAGTCTAAAATCATATGTTTATAGACTCAATTAAATTTTATTGAAGGTTTGATTGAATTTATGGAAGGTTTGATTACAAGAAAATTTGATTTTGAAGTCAATTTGGGCTTTAATTAGAAGAAATTAAAGTTCTGAGGTTAAATTATAATTTTTAAGAGTTGATTTGGTCAAATCAGGGGCTTAATTGCATAAATATTGAAGTTTGATGGCCAATTAGGGACTTAATTGAAGAAATCCAAAATCGAGGACTAAGCTGGAAAAGGCACGTAAGTAGAGGGGCTGTAATTGACCGAATCAGGGGCCAAATTGAAGAAATTTGAAGTTTATTGATCAATTGAGGGTCAAATTGCACAAATCAGAGACCAAGAACTAAAGTGAAAAAGACGGTCAACTTTAAGGCCGAAAATTGAATTTGACAAGGATGCAATTGAATTGATTTTTAAAATCAAAATTGCAATTGAGAACTTGATTGAACAAGTCACAAATTGAGGAAAGAAAACAGAGAGAAGGAAAATAGGGAGATTGTCTTTGAAACCAGAGAGAAGAGAATAGAAAAGCAAAGGGGAGGATAATCCGAGAGAAGGAAAACATGGGAGAACAGAGGAGAGGAAGAAAGAAGAGAAGCAAAAGAAAACAAAAGCAGAGAAAGGAGAAGAACTAAAGGAAAAAAAACACAGAGAAGAAGAAGAACCGACCACTAGCCAAACAATTCTCTAGTCGCCACCGCAGCAGCACCACCACTGCCAGCTAGAGAACAAAAGGAGAAGAACAGGAAAGTAGACGGAAGGAGCAGAGATAATCGAAAGCAGCAAGGGAGAAAAAAAGAAAACAGCAACCATCGTTTGCCGCCTCAGTTAACCACCGCCACCACCACCGCCACCGCCACAGCCACCAGCACCGTAAGCCACCACAGCAGCCACCACAGGTCAGCTTCCCCCGAAAAAAATCCAAAAATTCTTTTGAAATAATTGTGATTTTCCCGCGTATTTTTCTACTAAATTTTGCTTAATACTGGTTTGTATTTTTATACCATAAAGATTCAAATCCGGTATTAAAATACCCTATTTTCATCAAAACATTGAAAAAAAATAGAAAACAAAAAAAAAAGAGCCTTGTTTTCATGCATACGACCAAGTCTCTCAAAAAAAAAATTCATATCGTATTTTCATACAACAAAGAAAAATTCAAAAAAATTATTTTAGCATGCATTTTGGCTTTAATAACCTGTTTATTAAGGTCACGAGAATTTGATCAATATTTCAAAAAAATAAAAATAAATTATTTTGTTTTGTTTTAGTATTAAGGATTACAAATTTATATATAAAACGTATTCCCGGTATTAAAAATGTAGTTTTTTTTGTTGACGTTAGGATGGTACCATAAAGGCTAAGCTGGGTAAAATTACAAACATTCTGGAAAAAGAACTACATAGGCCAACTCGAGTGGGCTAGAAGCTAAGAGATCAGAAATAACAGACCTTACCAATCAAGCAACAAAGAAGATTGAGAAGAAATGATGGTCTATATTTGGAATCAGGTAAAGATACATGCATATCATCTAACTTTAAAACATTGAACAATATGTTTTGCAAAAGTTTATAAGAGAAATCCCCGATGGGATCCTTCATAAGGAAGGCCACCCTTAAAATGGCCAAAAAATAAAAAAAAAATACTCTTGACATTTTTTTACTTTTGAGAAATTTTTTATCAGAGCGGGCCGCCCATAAGAATTAGGCCACCCGAAAAATCTTTGTAATTTTTAATTGGAAAAGTCACCCATCACAACAAGACCCTTTGAGTTTTTTACTTAGGCAAGTCACCCATAAGAATTAAACAAACTTGTAAAAAAAATCTCCATATCTTTCATCAATGGGTAAGTCATCCATTACAATGAGACCAATGTTGAAAAACCTTCATGTTTTTTTCACCAACAGGCAGGTCGCCTAGAACAATATGACCACTTCTGAAAAATCTTTGTATTTTTCACCCACAATCAGGTCGCCTGGAACAGTTAGACTATTTTCAAAAAATCTTCATATTTTTTCACCAATAGGCAGGTCGCCTAGAACAATTAGATCACTTTCGGAAAAAAAATCTTCGCATTTTTCACCAACGGGCAGGTCGCCTGAAACAATTGGATCACTTTTGAAGTTTTGCAAAAAAAAAAGGGAAAGGGCTTTCATGCATATTTTTCTTTACAAAACTTACTATACAAAGCAAAAAAAAAAAAATCCATTACCTTTGTACCATAAGTATTGTAAAGAGGGAGTAATTGTTATAACTCAATTTTAACCAATTTGTTTTTAATTTAATTTTAAAGGGATTTAAAATTTGAAATTAAAAGATTAAGGATTGATTTCGGTTAAAGGTGTGATTTTTCAACTTATGGGAAAACTAGGGACTATAATGTGTTTTTGTCGTTCTCTCCTAATCTTTAGTTTAAAAAGATCATCAAGATAATGATAATTATCCATTTTAAATTTTATTTTTAATCAAATTTAAATTAAGAAAAAAAGAGAGAATGAGTTTGTTTGAGATTTTGTTTCCCATTTAAAAGCTCTCCTTTTCCACCAGTAACCCTGTCTCCAACGTGAATATCAAGTTGGATTTTCAACTGTGAGCAACGCTCGACCATCTCCCTCAACTTTGCCTTCAGCAACAGTCATGCCAAACAAGTTCTTCATTCCCCGTTTGCTAAATTAATTACCCTATTATTGTTGCATGCATGCGTGAATTATTCACGCATGCTTGCAATAGTGGCCGGGCCAGCTGGATCCAGCCCAGCCCAGCCCAGCCTTAACAATTGAGACTGGGCTGGGTCTAGGTCTCAGGCCCAGCCGACCCAATTTCCTTTAGGTTAAGGATGTGTTTGGCAAAACACACTCTTATGCTATTTTTCTTTTATTTTGAAATCTAGCCAAACAAGCCTTTTTAGATATCAGAAAATTCCGAAAACATTCGGCGACCCTTTTTGATTTATTTATGGATCCTTCACACTATTTTTGCTGACTTTACTATATATTTGTTCGTAGACTTTTACTGTGAAATGCGAATCTGATATGCAATACATGTTTGTCTTTTTTTTTTCTAAAAATAATAAATAAAAATTGTTTTTTTTTCAATCCAAATCTTACTGATTTATTCACTGACGCTAGAATCAGGAATACCATATGTTTTGGTTTACATAATATTTATCAACACTAGAATTGAAAATATTGATAGTCAAATATTCATTAACACCAAAGTTAGGAATATTATAAGTAAACCATAAAAAAAAATAAAAAAATAGAATATAACAAACTCTTAGCAATTTAAGACAAAAACCAGCAATGCAGCCTACTTTAAGTAGAACGCTTAAGGGGTGATAATATCTTTTCTTTCGCGTAATAAGTCTCGTATCATAGAATCTCTATTGACTAGTTAGGGTTCTCAGTGACCATAATACTAGGTGGTGACCCTTTAAATTAGATATTTTCCCCTCTAAGAACAAGATGCTAAATATTTATTCTTGTTTTTCTAAGAGAAATTTTTAAAGGTCACCACGATTTCGAGTGCAACACCTATTATTATAAGGATCTGCATTAGGGAAAAATCTTCCATATCAGTTTTATTGGGTTGGAGAGAACTTGTCCTCAAGTTTAAATTGTTCATATCCTTATCTCGTGTCTAATCAAAATTCCATCAGCTTCTTTCATTATAAATATCATACCTGTCATTAACATGTTTATCCTTCAAAGCAATGAGACCAATCTTATGGTTAATTTGAAGACTATATGCAACAACTCTTGCAACAGTCAAACTTTAACTCAACTAACAACTTAACATTATAAGGACTAAACAATCTCTCTCTTGTATCTTTATATCATCACTAACAAAATGCATCCTAATTTCTCTACTAGGTGAAATTTTAGATATTTGTTTCATAACTTTTATATGAAGTCCAAGAACATCAACTTTTACTCTTTCAATTCTAGAGTTTTCCTTAAGCAGGTGTGATATACATCCTTCGCAATATGCTTCATAAAAAATCTATCTTTAGAACCATATCTAATTTGGTTCCTTTCTTATGGATGGTTTCTCTATTAAGATTATAGCTCATCTCAACTAACATAGCATGAACATCTTTTGCATACTTAGTGTCATCATATACCAAGATTTCTGCATCAAAATCTTTTCCTTCTACATCATACATAAAGAAACTAGAATCATATTTTTCTTTTTTAGTTTTAACACCACATTTATCCCGATCAAGAAGTTTTCTCCTCTAAATATGCTTCTGAAAAGGCATTCTCAAACTAGCCATGTATTTATGATCACTCTTCTCACAAGTGATCATTCTTCTCACGATTCTCTAATTTCTCTTCTTCATCTTTGCTAATCGACGAGATTATTCTTCAACTTACCTCTGCATGTTTATTACTTTCAATTAACATGTAAATTTTGTAATTTGTCTCCACATGCCTTTTATCAATAGTTCCTAAATGTCTCTTCCCAAGAAAGAACCTCATTATCCCTTATATTTGAGCACGTCTCTGTAACCACCTCTTGCAAAAATAATAATAAGAAGAAGAAGAAAAACAAAAGGCAAAAACCAACACAAAATTCTAATGAATAGGGTTATCACACCAAAAAAACCCTAATTCCAAAATTTATTACTCAATATTTTTTCTATTCAAAACTTAATATTATAGCTCTTCCAAGTTGATTATATACTAGGAATAACTTACTAAACAAACTTGAACAAAATAATAAAAGAGTTCTAAACCAAAACCAAATAGTAAAAAAAATTATAAATCAACTAAAAAAATATAATGAATTTAGAATATTAACTTTTTGGTTTTATTTGAAAGCTTTCCTCACCTTAAATGGCTATAAAATTTTCACTTTAAAGGACAAAAGGCTTTTAGAACTTCCTGATAATATTTTAGATTGGTTTAAAGTTATACTTATTAATATAAAACTATATATTACAGAAAAAAATATACTATATTAATAAATTAAATATAAATCGCAATGTTATTTTGATATTCTCATGTAATTCAGATTGCACCTGTGTTCATTCTATCACAAGAATTATGATGTAAAAAAACGATGTAGAGAAAGTTACCTCGAATCATTGATCTTTGTATACTTGCTTGCTTTAAATTTAAGTTACCCTCCATTTAAGATTATATCCGTTTTCATTCACTACATTTCTCATTATATATTTTTTTTATTGGTTTGAGTGAGAAATTTTTATTTTATTTTTATCACTAGAACACCTCATGATATATTTTAAAGAGGTTAAATGCACTCGGTCATCCTTTAAATTTAATATTATTCCAGTTGCTGCCTTCTTTCTCTCTTCTCGTTTCAATTCAGTCTTCAAACTCATTTTTGTCATACAATTACTTCCTATTAGTCTAAATGAAAATGGTTTCACATGGCTTCTTGGACTTATTTTGCAGTTACTGCTGGAAGTTACTTAATTATTCACTGGTATCTGTGTAGGATATAGTAAGGATGGATCAAATCAAAAGGAAAAGAATGTTTAATCATATGTTGAAAGAAAGATTAATGTATAATCATATGTTGAAAGAAAGATTAATAACCATATGAAATAGGAAAAGAATACAAGAAAAGTACATTTTTAAGGCTACTTTTCGTTCTCCTCGTTGGCTTACTAGGTTCAGATGCTCCCCCTCCCTC
>Ga0325411_1004296_pt1 | contig 16016 bp, 10 predicted proteins | sample PopdelMetagenome_13_FD_206181 | JGI IMG/M metagenome (GOLD analysis project Ga0325411, IMG submission 206181) | Populus deltoides microbial communities from Bellville, Georgia, United States - Xylem-PdIQD-R4 | ecosystem: Host-associated > Plants > Phyllosphere > Stem > Wood/Secondary xylem...
TAGTAGTAGTAGTAGTAGTAGTAGTAGTAGTAGTATAGTAATAGTTAATAGTTATTGTGATTGTAATAGCAATAAGTATAATAAAAACAATAACAATAATAATAATTGTGGTTATAACAATAATAATAATAATAATAATAATAATAATAGTAATAAGAATAAAAATAATGATAATATTAGTTATAATGATAATGATAATAATTATAACAATAGTATAAACAATAATAATAATAATAATAATTATAACAACAACAATTATGATATTGCTTATTGATAACAGTAGTAGTAGTAGTAGTTGTAATGATAGTGATAATATTAGTAATGATAATAATAACAATGAGAATAATAATTGTTATAATAATAATTGTGATAATTCATCATTCAATGTTATATTCATCTTTAGATACTGGATTAATTAGGAATTCAGTTTCATAATTCGTTTTGTTTCGCCTTTTATTAAGTTATTGTGATCTAAAAAAACATTTCAGTATTGGATTGATGTTTGATTTTGCAATCATCTATTTTTGTTATAATGTAGTTAAATAAAAATAGATTAATTTTTTTAAAATCTCAGTGGAGTTTATAACCCAGTTCACAAGTTTGGTGTGTTAGCTCGGTTTACTCGATTCATAGGTTTGACAAATTTACCTAACGATATAATATGTTTTTTTTGTCTTTTAATTGTTATTTATTTATTTATTTATTTATTATTTCATCATTTAATATTGGATTGGTTGGAAAAGGAACTGCATTATTGATTTTGTTTTTGTTTTATAGGGATTATTGTCTCAAATAAGTGTCTATTTTTAGATTGACATTCAATTTTGTGAGCATCTATTTTATCATATAATTAAATAAAAAATATATAAAAAAGTTATTAAACCAAATAGAGTCCATGACCCGGGTTGCAGAGGGGTTTTAAAGTTTTTTTAAACACTAAATCATGTTTTTATCGATAATCAAGGTTGCATTTGGACCTATAAAATTGATCAATTTAAGTCGAATTAGCTCTCATACGGTTCAATTAAAAACTTGAGTTAGACAAATAGTTGAGTCTGGAGGTTTTAAAATTAACCTATTTGGTTAGGTTTAATAACACTATTAAAAAATTCTTCATACTCTTAATATTTTTTTTACATTAAAAAAAATGATATTGATCCGCGGTGGAGCGGGAGCCAATATACAAGTATTAACTAAAGCTAATTCGTCGGGGAAATAATTGTTCACTAGTATTAACTACGAGAGAGATTCAGAGATTATTGCTCACTGAAATAATATGTTAAGTGTTTTGCCTTTCCTGTAAAAAATCATTTAGTATGGTATTTTTACAAGGTTTATTAGTCATTATTATATTAACTAGGAACAACTCGGTATTTTTATATTTTTATATTTTTAAAACACAATAAAATATCTAAAATACCCTTAAAATAAATAAAAAAAATTAAACGGCATCAAAGGGCTTTTTTGTATTTTCAACATAGTTTTTTTTATTATAATCAAGTTGATTGTGGGTGATTTGATATTAATTAATATAATTAAAAAACCAAAAATGATTGGCGTGTGCTATGCACAACTTCGCGTGTGGGAGGCATTTGCAGTATTTTAGTGGTTTGTGTGGTGTCTCTTCAAAAATTCCATTCCACCGTATCATTGAAATCATCATAATATCTTTTTTCTATTGGGGTGATGTATGGAGTGGTGATGGGGTGATTTGTCAAAATTCATGCTAGGCATTTAAAATTTCATAAGTGTCCTCTTATTTATTGAAATTTCAACTTTAATCCTTATTCTTTTGATTTTTTATTTTTTTTCTTGACCTTTTTTAAAAAGTTTGATTTTTTTTTTCAACTTCATCCTTCAATCGCAATTTGTGATATGTAATTATTTCATATTTGGTCCCCAATCTTTTTATTTTTAGGTCTTTTTGTTAAATTAATTTTTCTTTTCAATTTCATCTTTCAATTAAAAAAATTTGTAGTTGCCCTCTAATTTATTTTTTATTTCAATTTTGATCCTTATTTTTTTAATTGTTATTTTTAGTTTTGGATCCTTCTATGTAATTGATTCATTTTTTTTCCTTTCAATTTCATCATTTAATGTTTGATTGATTGAGAATTGAGTTTCGTGGTTTTTTCAAATAAGATATTTCTAGTCTAATAACTTGGGTTATGAGTTTGAAAAGTTAACATGAGTTGACAACAATTTTTTATTTTTACCTTTTCTTTTTAATTCATCATTCAAAATTGAATTTTTTTTGAAAAAAAAAGGCTTTGTAGTTTTCTTTGTTTTTTTATTGCAATAGCTCAATCTCATCTCCTATGCCACGAGTTGGTGCGTTAATTAGAGTTGGCTTGACCTTTATTATCTGGGTTACAGGTTTATTATGCTCACTTGGATTATCTTGTGCTAGATGTTTTTGTTATTTTTATCCAATTTTATCATTCTGTATTTAATTGACTTAGAATTGAGATACATTATTTTTCTCATTTAAAAAAAAAGATTTTTTAGGTTATCATGACTCAGTTGGGATTATGACCCAAGTCATAGATTGTTTTCTTCTTTAAAACACACTTGTGGCACTTGAACTATTTTTTATGTAAAATAATAATAATAATTAGGCCTCATTGCATAATGCGGGTCCACATCTAGTAATCTTTATATATTGTGATCAACCATTTGAAGAATGTAAGAAAACAAAGAAGAAAGATATGATCATCTTTCTAATCCACCAACAAAGTGAGTCATGAAATTTATAAAGTCAAATGGAAATTGTCACAAATTAAATAAAAAACTCAAACAAAAATTATCACAATAATTTATTTTTTCTTATCATGGTATGATTTTCAGTTAAGCAATGTTAGTCATTTTTTCTTATTGATGCCATTTCCTTTTCACATAGAAAACTAACATGGAAAATTTGTAAAATGTACTACTAGTTAGTCTATACTAGATCATTGACACACACTACATTGAGGTTGAATATTTTTTTAACATATAAAACATCCAAACATTATTAATGTTTTTTAGTAGAAAGAAAATGTAATCGTGTAGAGGTTAACCCGATGTAACCTGATCCATTTGACTAGTTCATAGACAAATAAGATGACCAATAAGAATGTAGTTTCACTAAAAAAATTCAAGACCACATTTTAAAAAAAGTATTTAGATTGCAACATAATGAATCAACCCATGTCACCGGAGTTAACCTGTCAAATTTATAGATGATAATTGGTTGAAAACGAACTTATATGCTACAAAATCCATGATGAAACCTCTTGGCCTAAAATACTAAAAAAATGATATGTGCCTAAATTTTTGCATGTTATACTATGGTGATGTAAATTTAACCGAGTGTAAAATTTATGGGTATGATCGGTATAAACCCAATACGAGTAGAGAAAGGACACTTGTCGCATACAAAAAACAAAGATATTTCTCAATCACTCATAGACTGTGAAAGTTATTTGTGTCTTTGAAGACGTTCAAGAATATGACATGACATCATTTACATGAAGTGAAGGATGGTTTGTGTATATATGAGTTCAATATATTTGGGTCATTTGTTACACCCTATTTTTATTGGCTGGTCATACTAACAGTTTACAATTGCTCCCAGAAATGTGTTTGAGGATGAAATTCATGTTCTTATCAACATTTATATCTGGACCTTATAGTTCGGGTAAGAATGTAGATGTTTGTCTTTAACCATTGATTGATGAGTTGAAACAGTTATGGTCATTTGAGGCTTTGACGTATGATGTCGTATGGAAACAAAATTTTCAAATAAAGACAACTTTGATGGGACTATAAATGATTTTCCTGTATATGAGATGGTTTGTGGATGGAGCACACATGAAAAATTAGCATGTCCATATTGTATGAAAAACAATAAGAACTTTACCTTAATAAATGATGGTAAAACTTTTTTTTTTTTATTGTTATAAGAGGTTCTTGTCTAGTCATCATCGATACAAAAAAAACTTTCCAAAAGGTAAAACTAAAAGGGATGTTGCACCTCTAATAATGTCGGGTGAAGAATTGTATGATGTAGTTTCGTAGTATAAGGACATTGTATTTGGTTCTCAATCTGGTAAGTAGAAATTTTCTAGTTTTGGTGTGATCCATAATTAGGTAAAACAAAGTATTTTCTTAGGAGCTTCCTTATTGGAAGACAAATTTCCCCAGCTATAATTTGAATGTCATACATATTGAGAAGAATGTGTTTAAAAATATTTTTAACATGGTAATGGATGTCAAATGGGAAAATAAAGGACAAGATAAAAGCTAGAATGAATATAACTTTGTTTTGTGACCTTCAGAATATATAGTTGCTTAATGATGAGGTATATGTGGCAAAGCCTAAAGCCATATTTGCCTTAGATAAAAAGAATAATTTCTTATCTATGAATCACGTAAGAGTTTGTGATTTCCTGATGGATATGCTTCAAATTTAGCTAGATTAGTGAATTTCAAAGAATGCAAATTGTATGGAATGAAGTCATAACTATCATGTGTTTATGAAAACACTCGTTTCAATTAAGGAGAAGGTAGAAATAGCTAAAATAGTAGGGTTTGTGTTAAAAGATCAACTTCTAATAAATTTGAAGTTGATTATTATGGCAAGTAAGAAGAGGTTATTCAATTGCAATATCATAGGGTAAAAATACAGTTTTTTTATTCAAATATTATTGGTATGATATCGATAAAAGAATCATGGTAAATCCTCATCATGATTTGGTTGAAATCAATAATTGAGGTATACTTAGCATCATCAATGATGTTTTTGTATTTGTCAAACAATGCCGATAAGTGTATCACATATACACTCCTTTTAGAAAGGATCATAATAGAGTTGATTGGTTATCTATTATGAAAACTAAACCTATAAGTCGTTTCTAAGTTGTTCATAATGGTAATGATGAAGTAATTGGGGGAGAATATGTATTTCAACTAGATAAGTTAGTTGATCCATATTGAGTTGCTCTATCTACTAAATTAGAAGAAGATTTAAATATTTATGTCATAAAGAATACTTAAGTTCATGTTGATATTGAAGAGTTAAATGATATATTAAGTACTAATGAAAATACATAATTTGATGAAGATGAAGGGATTGAACAACTTCAATTCAATGAAGAAGATGATGGACTTAAAGATGATGAGGATTTAGATTAAACAGTGGATTTAAACTGATTTTAGATGTAAAACATCATTATGCAATTAACATATTTATTGTTATTGTATAATGTATTTCAACTTTACACATTTATCAAGCTTTTGTTATAGTGGTTGTAGTTTCAATGAGTTGTTGTTGAATAAGTTATGAATACACTTATTGCTGTTATGTAATTAGGTTCGATAGGGGATTATATTCAATATATAAGAAAATAAATCACAATAACTTTTCCTATGGAATAACTAACAATAATAAGAAAAATATTAAGTTATTAACTAATTTGTTGTTAGATTTGTAGTCTATATAACTTTACCGATGGAATAATTGACGGACTATAAATTTATCAGAGAATTACAGAGAGTTTAGAAAGAATTAAGAAATGTAAACCAACTATGGATTCTTTGATGGAATAATTTCCATTAGTGATATATTAAATATTGATGCAATCATCAACGAACAACAATATCATTGAAGAATTACTAAGAGTTTGGGGAAGAATTCAAAAAAATTTCATTCTCTGATGGTTTTATTGATGGAAGATAAAATCAATAGAGAATTACAAAGAGTTTGTGGAAGAATTTAAGGGATTGGATTTACCAACGAATATACTAATAAATGAAAAGTCATTGGTGAATTTGGGGGTTTTTGAAAGAGTTCATGAATTTTTTAAATGACTCATAGAGACACTGATAATTTTTAAATTTTCATCGTTGTCTCCATCGGTGATGTGTTGACATGGTTTATATATTATCGATGGAGTCATTTTATTCAGTGATTTTAAACCCAAATATGTCGAGGAAATCCTTAGCTTTTCCACATTTCCTCTCATTCTCTCTCTCTCTCTCTCTCTCTCTCTCTCTATAACAACAATAATCACCAATGCTCTCTTTTTATCTTCTAAGAAGTAATCTCTCTCTCCTCTAGGTGATGCTATCTCTCTTTGATATGCTCCCCCCCCTCAAGGTTTGATTTCTTTTATCCTTCCGGACTCTACTATTCATATGCTATGCATTCTTCTTTGTTTTTTTTTTCATTTTTCCCTTTTATGTGCATATCATTTTTTATTCTTCGTTCTTCAATTATTATTGTGTATTCCCACTTGTTTGTGTTTGAGATTGAAAAATCCCCAAATTGAGGGTTAGGGTTTATGCTAATTTTGAATTTTATGTGAAATTATGATCTCAATGGACTATAGAAATGATCTTTTTATTTAATCATTACTACTAAAAAGAAACACATTGTGTTTTATTTATTTATAGATATGATTCTGATTTTTTAGTAATTTAGTTAGTTAGTTGAATAAAATAATTTGATTTTGGAGTAATTACTTATATAAATTATTGATTTATTTCTTATTATTATTGATTAGTCTCAAAGTGTGTTGATAAACTGGAAAATAATTAATTTTACAATAATCATTTAAATATGATAATTCATGTTGCTATATGCCATTTGTCTATAATAAAGGTAGTTGGTTCAAAAATCATTCCAATTAACATGAGGTCAAATTCTTAAATTTAAATTTTGAAATGGATAAGCTATTAATATAACATTGTTATCAAACTCGGTTCAAATTATGAAATAAGTTTTCAGTAGCTCATAACCTTGAAACCCTGTCCTAAAAAAGAATATATGGTAAGTGTGCATCTGGCTTGTTGGTGATGATTTTTTCATTGTATTTGGTTGTATGCATTTTTTTTCCAATTCTGAGTAAGGTCCTATATAGAAAAGGTGCTGTTGAAATTTATTTTAAATAAATAGATGCACTAAAACAAAAAACCATAAACTGTAGATTGTGAATTTAATTCAATATTCTTAATTATTTAGTTATATTGTTTAGATGTCGAAGAAATGTTTATGAATGAAATAGAGCGATTGTACATCTTTAAACAATAGTGTTCTCGAGCTTGTGATGTATTTAGGTGTCGATCATAAAAAGGCACTTGATGCACATTCTAACAACGCAGGCTTGTCAACTATAGGTCTAGATCTGGCATCCCATCTTCTAGAGACTTCTATTCTAGCAAGTAACAATATGGAAGCTTAATTTAAGAATGCAAGAAATTTTGTTTAATTCAAACATACCATTAAACTAATGATTACGTGTTTATATAGTCAACCATTAATTAATTGATTTTTAGGTTCTTAAATATGGAAGATGCGCGAATGATAACATTGATGATAGAATGGTCGGTGAATGTTTTTTTTATTTCAATGAAGCTGGTGTAAAGAGCATCCTAAATGGATGCTTATGGTTAAGGCTTGATGGGGAAATTTTAAGGTTAGTACATATATATCAATAATTGTAGTTGTTAATAAAAGATATTTTTAAAATTTAAAAACTAATTATTTTACAAAAATAGTTACAATGGAAAACTTTTGTGTGACGAGGCAAACTCTAGGGTGGCAAGTCAAGTTTGTGAAAATAAAAATGTAAATAGGTAAGTTTTAACATGTGATTTTTTTTTTGAATTGTAATCTTTTTTTTTATTTTACACTTTTTTTTAACAAATTTTTGAACTAGGTTGCATGGTTCCTGGTATGACACATATACTTATGTTAGGAGATATGCCGAGTTAGATGACTTTGAGAAATGAAAGAATTGTAGACCTCCCCACATCATTGAGAGAAATGGGTAGAGATATCTAGAGTTCTTCATGTTGAAGGGTTTTAGGAGGTGTTTACGGAGTGGGTCCTCGAACATAAATAAGGAGACTTATGGTTTCATTGGCAAGTATACTGATGGGTCACTTTCTTTTACTAACCATGCAAAACACCTAGTAAGAGAGCCCGTTTTAATTTTCTGTATTTTTTTTAAAATGATAGGTTATTATTTGTGATAATGTTTAACTAAAAATTTATTTTGTAGGCTATACAGCTTGGGCACAAGCCAACTTTAATGGAGGTATACATGGAAACACATATACGGAGGGAGGATAAATAAAAAAAAAAGCAACAATTCGTGGATAGCCGAGCTATGTGCTTATTGTAAATAAACTTTTAAACCTTTTGTACATTATATGGACTAATGTTTTTTTATCCATATCTTTGACTTGCTTATTTTATTTTGTAGAAACATATAATGTTTCCATGTGTGCCAAACACGAGGAAGACCCATTAACCCATCCAAAATACGATTCAGAGTTGTGGTTAAAAGCTAGAGCAACTAGTGAATCCGATAGGAATTGAGTTTATTGTATCTTTATAACTACAACCCGAGACATGAGGTTGTACTTACAGTAGGCACCCTAGAATTTAGCATGAGTCAACCATCATGAGCCATTGAGGAGTTGGTTGAATAATGATTTGGTGCTCTAAGGGCCAAGATAGAGGCAAAAGTATGAAGAATAAAAAAGACAGCAATATAAGGAGGTGATTATATATATGTCCAATCATTATTATCCCTCTTACAGACCTCCACGAGATTTTCCTCCAACTCGCCTCCCCTTCGACCTCAATCTGCAACCTTTTTTTAATGTTTGAACATTTGTAATTGATTTTTACAGTTAAATTAATAATCTTAAATGTATTCTTCAAGTTAAATTTTTTATTTAATGTTTTGATATCATCAAAAAAAAAAAACAAATTAGTACACCACCGATAGAAACACTAATGCGCATAAAACTTCATAAATTATTCCATCAGTACAACATGTGAATTTTCCCCTCAGAACTACAAAGAGTTCCTAAGTGTTTTTATATAGACTAAGGACATCACCGACAAAAAGTGGTTGTTGGCGATTCTATCAGGTATCCGTTGAAAAGATGTGATATATTACCAATGAGTTATCTGTCAAAATTCTATCAATAATATTTACAGGTTGATATACTAACACAACTTGGTCATCGCATATTTTTATCATAATAATATTATGTAGGCCTAATTATTAGTGACTAAATCAACGGTAAAATTATCAGCCGATGTAAAATCACTAACATAACTCTAGCCAATAACACGACTCTAACAATAAATCCATTAGAGATATTTTTACTGATGAATAAAACAACTTTACTATTTACAAAATATTTTGTTAGTATAATTCAATTGTCCACCTGCAGCAAAATTATTTTGATCTAAAAAAATGAACCAAAATCCCCAGATGAAAAAGGTTTTTAAAAAAATACTAAAACAATAATATATTGAATCGATCCAGGTTTCACGACCTAACCTATTAAAAAAATATTAAAAAAAGAATCTCACCTGCAACAAAATAAAAATGAAATAAGAAAAATAACCAAAATCCAAAGATGACATATTTTTTTAAAAATACTAAGACGAATACATATTGGATTAACCCATGTTTCGTGGCCTAACCCGTTAAACCCGTGACCTGAATCATGGACTCCAACATATTTTTTTTCATACCATTTTTCTATGTAATTATATAATACATGATGCGGTGATGTAATTTACTAGGTTTATACCACAAAAAAATAGACGTTCACAAAATTAAACAAAAACTAAATACAGAGGTGTTTGTTTGAAACTATGATAAACCCATAAATATCAAACCAAAAAAATTATGTAGGCCATTTCAAAATAAATAAAATGTTGAAAGATAAAATTAAAAAATAAATAAATAGAAAAGTAAATAAAAGTGGAAGAAATCAAATAAAAAAACAAAAAAAAAACAAAATTAAAAACATTAGCGTGCAGTCCTGGTTAGCCAAACTAGCCTGAGAAAAAAACAAGCCCAAGCTCATGGGCCAAGGCAGCCCACACACCTGGGCTTGTTAATTGTTTTTTCTTTTTTGTGAGGCAGATGATAAATAAATAGTCGACGCTTTGCTTGCTGTCATAAATTGTTGAAAAGGGGAGTAACTGCCTTATAGGGTTAAAAAATCTATCTTTTCAGTTTAAAACACTTAAAAAACACCCTAGTGATCTCAAAAAAACCTATTTTTTTGTATTAAATCACTATTTAATCTGTTAAAATAAAAAATGGACCCGAATCAAAATAAGATTTTAAAGCCTGATCTACTTTTTTAGGCAAGATAAATGGGGAAAAAAACCTAAATGAAACTTTCTTAAGCAAATGAAACTCATTAACAATAAGAACGACAAGTTTCTTCGCTGAAAAGTGAGTGTTTGTCTAGTTTCTCTCTTCGTCATCATAATTCAATGACTCTCTCTCTTCTCTCTCCTTCTTCATAATCCGACGATGTTATTATGTAAATTTGGTAATTTGGATGGTGTTATTATGTTTTAAATCAATTGGCATGATGATGGAATGTATTTAACTTGGATAGCAATAACGTGCAACAATTGTAAAATATATTAGGATGTTAAGATGTTGATTGAATTTTTAAAATGCTTTTAAATTAAATATTAGTCATAAATAAAATCAACTGATTTATGGATTTATTTATTGATGCATATATGCAGGTAATAAGATTTTGAGTAGTCTCCCATATAGAAGAAATGCCGCTAAATTTTTTAAAATATGATATAATGATAATGTTATTATCTATACTTAATTTGTTTAGATGACGAAGAGAAGGTCATAAGAGAGTAATGCGGATAGGAGCATTGCTGGGGTTTTTTGGCAATGGTTCTGATGACCATAAGTTGCTAGGTGCCGACCATAATTAGATACCCTCTCTCAATGCAAGCATAATGCAAGGTTGACTCACAGAGAGGGTGTCCCTTCTAAGTAGAATGTATTAACTAAGAAGCATATTGCTAATTGGAAGCCCGACCATAACATGTAAGTTTGTTTTCCTTTCCTGTATGATAAAAAAATAAATAATAATGGATAACTTTTGAAAAATTAATTTCAATGAATGAATGAAATTTCAGTTTTACAAATATGGAGGCAACTCGCATGATAACATCGACGATGAAATCATCGATAAAAGTGTATTTGTTTCAGCCGAGTCAAGTTTGCAAAATTCTTGAATGAAAGCCTATGATTGATGATTGGTTTGGAAAGTTCAAGGTTGGTATATATATAAATATTTTTTAATATTTAATTTGATTAGTTTGTTAAAATTTTAATAAACTAATTATTTTATGAAATCGATGTATGAGGAAAACATTTATTGGTAAAAGGTTGACAACGTTGTTTCTAGGAGAGTGTGAGAGAGTTACAACATTATTAGGTAAGATTGAATTCAAATTGTGATATTTTTTAAAATGTTAAAATTTTATTTTTCATTATTTTAACCGATAATGTTTCTCTATGAGCTAGGTAGTGTGATTTCTAGTATGATGCCCAGAAAAAACCAAAGAAATATGCAAAAGATAAAGGTCTTCCAGGCTAAGAAGATATGGTCGTGTGGAGGGATTTCCAACCTCTGCACATCTTAGAGAGTATATGAGACATTTATATCCATTACATGATGTCTAAGAGTTTCTTGCGGTGGTTACAGTCTGGTGCAGAGATTCGAACCAAGGAGATTCATGGTTTCATTACCACGCACATTGACAGATCCATTCTATTCGTTTCACATGCAAAACAGATGTTAAGATTTTGTTTTATAAGATATTATTTTATAATTGTTGTATTATATGAAAATGTTTAATTTATAATAGCTTACTTTTGCAGGCTAAGGTGCTTGGACACAATCCACGACTGATGGAGCTTTTTCTCGAAACTCATGTATGAAGAGGACTGTTGGAAAGAGGTGCAACAACTTGTGGATAATCGAGCTAGAAGTTTGTGATAAGTTGGATTTCAACAATTCTTTTCTTAAGTTATTATTATTTTTTTAATTTGCTAAATTTTCTTAGGAAACATATATCACCTAATTGCATGAGAGATATAGGGATGGTCCTTCGACCCATCTAACAATTGATCTGGATCTATTGTTGGAGGTTGGATCTACTTGTGGACCCAATAGAAATCAGGTTTACAAACCAAAGATATGTAAGCGGACCATAATGTATCGACTATTGGTTCCTCATAATTAGGATCGAGCCAACAATGTCCACTTGTCCAAGCGATTGTACGAGAATAGGTTCAAGCTTAGATGACCTAGCTTAGTGTTAAGATGACCTAGCTTAGGTTTGAGATGGCCAACCAGAGGGATAAAATGAATGTCCTCAAGCAGCTGTTAGTCACCCTTATTGGTACATGTGGTCAATCTCGTTGCCCTTTTGGTTTTGACAAAGATCCGATGGAATTTGAATCACCAATGGAATGCCCAATGGATTAAGTCCATTGGAAAGTTTTGGAGAGTTGAAAAAAATTACAGAACTTGCCACAGTTAAATGTAATTCTTCAAGAGTTTAATTTTATCGGTAATATGCATATGATCATCGATGGATTTATCAATAGTTTATTCTGTCGATAATATGTTATAATTATTGATGGATTTACCGACGAAATTAATGCCCATAAATGTTTTTGTTTGGTGTGCTATTTTCGTTTGTAAATTTATTGGTGATTATATTAGCAATATATTAACTGAAAAAATATAAATCACCGACAATATGTTTTACGATGACATTTCTCCATCCATGATTCCGTTGGTAAAGTTATTTCTAACTGAATGAATGTTTAAACAATGACATAATATTGATCGGTGATATGCAATATTCTAGTAGTGTTCTCTCTCAAACTCAAGGATTCAAATGAAAGAAAAAATGAAGTTTTGGACCTAACCATGAGACTTCAAAACTAAAAAGACCAAAAATAATTTTCGACAAAATCAAAAGGCATGGGCATAGAGGTGCTAACATATTGTTTTTTTTTAAAAAAAAACCTTCAAATATTTCACTATTATAATTTTAGCCCTTTCATTTTCAATCCTTCTTAGATAATAAAATTAGTTTTTTTTTTTGTGAAACCGAGCATAAAAAAATAGCAAGACATGCATAAAAAGTAATTCAAAATAAATTTTCAATTCCAAATTATATATAATCAACACAACATTAAAGGAACCAAATGAAAACAAATCAGCAAATAAATAAAAAAAGCTAAAATTGATATTTAAAAAAAATAAAAGAAAATTTTTTTAATTCCTCAATTTCTTCCCTTGCTTTTAATTCCTTGCAAGCAATCAAATCCAATCTTAAAAAAAAAAAAAAAAACAAACCCAAGCATCAACTTGATGTCTTGCTTTGTGAGACATTAATAACAATATAAAAAACAAATAAAAACAAGTTATTAATTTTGAATTTTAATCAATTTAATATCAAATAATTAAATTGAAAAAAAAATAAAATAATAAAATAAAATTTGTGTAAAACAACCGTCAACCCACCGTAGATTGCAATAAAATTTTTTTTCTCAGACACCTCTGTCGCGGAAGCAATTATATAATTTGGGTAAAACCTATTCATATGGAAATGAGTCCAGATGTAATCCTACTCGGTCACTTTCTGGGGTGTAAGATTTGTTATTTATCCTGGTTTTTTTTTTTTTTTCTCAAGATAAAGAAGCAGCGCAGCTTATTTGGGTTAATTTGAAAAATTTTCATTGAATAAGGAAATCCCAAAGCAAAGCAAATCAATAGCAGAATAGGAGAACGGTTCCCTCACAGGGAAATTTCATTCATCCCTGTAAACTACTGGAACTTATTACGTGGGAATGTGGCATAGGTGGTGGTTGGTCATCCGTTTCTTTCAATGACTGTGCTTGGCAAAGGCTGAGCGGCAAATATTAATAAATAAACAAAGTTTTTGGCTATTTGTCTTATTGATATTCTTTTGTACACTCCGTCAAACGTTCATATATTTGTTCTACCTCTGACATAGACTTCCAGCGAAAACAAGAAAACCTCATAGCAAAAACCATGTGTTGCTGCTGCTGCGATGATGATTGTAAATGCAGGCCTTTAGGCTTTCTCTTAGGCCTACCCTTTGCTCTCCTCTCTGTCCTCCTCTCTGTCATCGGTGTACTTATATGGATTGTTGGGTAACTATCTTTATCGATCTTTGTTTCTTTATAGTTTGATTAATCTGATGTTATACAACGCATAAATATCCGCCTGTGTAGGAAGTAGATGTTAATAATGCCATGAAACTAACATGTAATCGGCTTCTCTTTTTTCTTGGTGTGTGTGTGTGTGTGTGTGTGTGTGTTTCAGACTGGTGTTGTCTTGCGTATGCCCTTGCTGCTTCTGTGTGACCATCATCGTTGAGTTCGCACTGGGGTTGATCAAGGCTCCCATCCTGGTCATGAAGTGGTTCACCTCAAAGATTCCTTGCTAGGGTTCTTGCGTATAGATGTCATCGATTTCTGTTTTACAGTATATGCGATTCCATTCATTGCTGATTAGCACTGGTTGTAGTTTGACTTTTTATTTGGACATGGGAGTAGGATGACTCTATTTTCTGGCCTCTCTCGATTCCTCCGTCCCTTCTCCTTATGGCTTCTGTTAAAATTGAATTTTCCTTCCTTTGATTATTTGACATTTGTTTAGATATCAAGCATTGCTATTTTTGTTATATACTTTATTTCATGAATATTGTTTTAGCTATACATATCCCTGTGTTGAAAAAATAGAGTTACCGCCTATCTATATTGATTGATGGTAGGCTTAAAATTCATGAACATCATCGTAACAGATCATATCACAGTGTTTTTGATACACAAAAAAGTTCCTGCAATCGCCATGGATGACGATATTTCCTCCTCCTTTCTTTCCAAATCCAGAAATTTTCCTCTCCCAAGAGAGAAAATTCAGTGGATGAACCAGATGGACCTATTGTCCTGTCATGGAAAGCCTGTTTTACTCTAACGGGCCAATACCGGCATACAGGATGTCATGATCAAGAAAAAGAAAACTTCCAGTAGGGCATAGACTACTTGTAGCCTTTATTTCTTATGTCTCCATCTTATTAATTTGCGTGGGAACGGCCCGGAGGCTATTCGCAATAATTCCTCTTCCATCCAATTTTCAACTTCTGCTGCTTCATCTAGAAGAAGAAGAAGAAGAAGAAAAAAAACCAGCTAGTCTACGAGGAATTATGGGTAACAAAGTGGCCATGGCTTGATGGCTAAAAAGAGATTCAAGAAGGTTCAAATCTTAAACCAAATGATGAAATCTATCCAAACCATGGATGATTAGATTTGAAAAATATATGTAGGCTGGAATCTTAGACGCAAACACAAGATTTTACAGGCTGAGTGGCTTAATTATCCCCTAACGTACACGAATGTGCATAATTCAGTCTCATTTTATGGTGCTGACAGGAGCAAAAAGAAAAAAATAATCACCTGATCCTTGAAAAAAAATTAAAAACAAAACCAAGGCATGCTTGCTAATCAATCAAGGGGTGTCAACTCGTGCTTAAAAAATTAGCAATACTTGGGGTTTTGGATTTGAGATTGGCTATGCTTAAAAAAGATAATTTTAAATAAGAACAAATTTAAATTGTAGAAAAGAAGAGTTTTGGCAATGCAAAACTCCCTCTCTTGGCCAGAGAGTGTGCCAATAATTTTGTTCAAAAAAAGGGAAAAGCAGCAATTCCAAGTAGCATGAAAACCAAGGCAGCCGCCTCCATAGTTTACATCAAGGAAACAGATTCCCGTCAAGCAATGCTGTGAATAGAGCAAAAAACGTTGTTCTCCTACAGATAAAAAAAAACCAGAAACCAGACAACAGACAGTCTCCACCACTGATTTTTCTATATTTTAGTTTCCAGCCATTGTTGATTTCTGCTCTAGAACATGCAGTGGAATATCCTTCGTAATTAAATACTAATTAAAGTAGCCTGCCAACAGCAAAACCACACCTAATACAAGCCCACCGCGGTCCTATAGACCCTGGTTTTTCATCTCCCCTTCCCCACCATGCAAGTGTTCTTTTAAGTTAGTCCCTCTTGTTTTTAAAATCATATCTTAGTCCCTTTGATTGAAGTTGATTGGGCTTCCTCTTGAAATCTCTAAGAT
>Ga0325411_1004298_pt1 | contig 16011 bp, 14 predicted proteins | sample PopdelMetagenome_13_FD_206181 | JGI IMG/M metagenome (GOLD analysis project Ga0325411, IMG submission 206181) | Populus deltoides microbial communities from Bellville, Georgia, United States - Xylem-PdIQD-R4 | ecosystem: Host-associated > Plants > Phyllosphere > Stem > Wood/Secondary xylem...
AAGTACGTTTTAAAGTTTCTCTTTTACTCAGGACCTTCATGTTACAAAACCCATTTGGCCTATTTGTTTTCTTTGCATTTTAAAGAGTTTAAATTTTAGGTTCGGGGTCACAATTTTGAAGTCGAAAGTGGAGCGAGGGAGACAAGATTTTCTTGTGGGTCTTATTATGTTAATGCATTTTGGGCTTGGGAGCTGAGAAAGAGAGGGAAAGTGAGTGAAAGTTTTGAAATTTTTTACTGTTTGTGTTTTGTTTTGAGGTGTTTGGTTGCTGAGAAAGAGAGGGAATATGAACGAAGTCTGGAAATTTTTTTCTGGGTTTTTGTTTTTTGCCTTGTATGATTTTTGTTTTTGGGTATTAAACAGAAGAATAAAACGTGAGATTTTTTGGGTTATTTTTTCTTTTTTTATTTAATTTCCTGCTTCATCTCTCTCTAAGTGTATGGTAAATGCATTTGTGGTTTATTTTGTGTTCTCGGGCTCTGATTTTTTGGGGTTAATTTTTTCTCTGACAGAAGCAGGAGGCGAGGAAAAGGCAAAACTTTGGAATTTATCAGGTATTTGGCCCATTATTTTTAACTTTTCTAATTTGTTATTTGTTATTGCATGACTCTCAATGTGTTTGGTTCCCGAGAAAGCTGAGGAAATGACAAAGAGAGGACCGAAATTAATTTGATTTATTGCTCTTTGGTTTTGAGTTAGTCGTAACTCAGAAAGAACAAAGAAATTATCATTTTGTTCTATTTTAGCTTTTTTTTTATGATCCTTACTTCTCTGTGCTATGTTTTTCCATATAAGTTTGTTTCAATTGACAAAAATACAACACCTTTTCTTTGTACGTAGTTTTTTTAATGCTTTTCACTCCTAGTCCGTGAATTTAACAATAAAAGTTAAATGAGCACGTCCAGTGCTGGGATTTTTATAAACTATCTCTGTGTTTTGTATATTTGCATGTGTTTTTGGGCCAATGAGTTGAGTCCTCCTTAACGAGTCCCTTTTGCTTGCAACATTTCTATTCCTTGTTTAAGTTTTGGTTTTGGTTATACATTATTTTTTCAGATTGCTATGCATGATAGTGCCTATGGTTCTTCTATTTTAATCAGTGAAATCTTCTAATTTATTTATCCATTTGTCAACTAGAAGTTGAAATGTTTATTTGGGTATATTAAAGCGCTCTTGTCTTTCTGTGGTATCTGACTTCTTTTTGGCAATTATGTTTACAGCATAGGTTGAGGTAACAGTTAAAGAAATATGGATGAAAATTCTCAATCAAGCATTTTTGATGGGGAGATAACTGGAATCAGATTTGGTTTGGCAACTCAGAAGGAAATTGTAAGTAGAATTCTGTCTTGGTTGTTTGCTTGCTCATGTTATTTAAAGCATTTCAGTTGGTGTAATGGTTTTCTTGAATCATTTGTTGTTTCTTCGGAGTGATGTGCAACATTTGAACGTAGAGGTACCTTTTGTTGCTAACAGAGTACCTCTAGAGTCTATTAAAAATTTATTTCAAGGCACCAGTTATGATGTTATTAATGTAAAATTCACTTTTGATTAATAAGTTTACACTTTTCAGCATGTTTGCCAGGATTACAATTTATTTCTAACTGGCATTCACTGTATTTCTAGCTTCAAATCCTTTAATTGTTATAAAATGATGCCCGTGCAAATTTTGTTGACAGTGTACAGCATCCATCAGTGATTGCCCTATCAGCCATTCCAGTCAGCTGACTAATCCCTTCCTTGGTTTGCCACTTGAATTTGGCAAATGTGAATCTTGTGGCACTTCTGAAGCAGGAAAATGTGAAGGTCAATATCTTTCCTTGATCACATGTGTGTGTGTGTGTGTGTGTATGATTTTTCACTGTTTTATATGATTTTACTTGAAAAAAAATTTGAATTTGCTCTTTTTTCCACTTCCAGGTCATTTTGGATTCATCCACTTGCCAATTCCTATATATCATCCTAGCCATATTAGTGAGTTGAAGCGAATGCTGAGCTTGATATGTTTGAAGTGCTTAAAGTTAAAAAGGAACAAGGTATTCCCAAATTGAGCATTTCTTCTGTTTCATCAATTTTCAAAATTTTAATGAAACACATTGAATCTACATGTGAGTCATGATGCGTAGTCTTTCTCTGGGTGTCCATGTTGATGTAGTTCAATAGGCATAAACATAATAGGGAGCAAGGATAAAGGTTTGCGCGTCACATATTTACTTGATATATATATGTTAAGTACATTCCTTTTGTTCCTTGATACTGTTGTAAAGATGACAAAAAGAAGGGAAAGGAAAAATGATGGTTGTGAATAGCATGGGCATATAGAGCCCAATCAGTTGTTATGATTGGATAACAAGATAATTTTTCCTTTAATCATTGCAAATGATGTATAAAGAAGTGTAAAACCTGACCTACCATGAAGGAAAGGATGATGAGAACTTTAAGGAAACACACCTCTGTTTTTCTGACTCACAATCAGTTAAAATGGGGTCATTGTGCACCTTATTCTTAATACTATTTGCTAATATGTTTCTTCCTATTTCCCACACTGACTTTATAATTAACAGATTCAAATCAAGAGTAATGGTGTGGCTGAACGGTTGCTTTCATGCTGTGAGGTGAGTATAAAAGTGCCATTTACTCTTCATTCTATTTGTAGAAAGAAATATGCACTATTGCATGTTCTGCTTACTAATTCTGAACAGGCGTTACACATTAAGTTACCACATCAATATTATTTATTTATAAACATGCTTGCTTTAAATTGCTCTCCTCTCTCGCAGACCGTTTTGTTCAATTTCTGCTAGGGCCCCAATGTGTTCCTACAATTTTAAGCTCCCAAAGTTTACCTTGATTGTGTGTTAGATCAATCATACAAATAATGGTACCTTATATATGGAAGGAGAGAGCATCGGTATATGAGAAATTTTGCTCCCAAAGAGGGATGGTGCATTTTTGTAGAGGAAAGGGGAGTCATTGGTTATTTTTTATCCTCGTGTCTCTTATTATTTGTGTACCTTTTGGTGATGCAGTTGGATTTATGGTCGTTCCAGGTTGTGAATGTAGCTGGATCTTTTTTCCTGGATTCCCAGATAACATAACTTTTAGAACTTAACTTGTATTTCCCCTCCCCCCTTTCTTTGGTTTCTCCTTTCTCCCTACCGATTTTTATTTTTTTTCCTGTTTAATAGAGTGCTGAGATTTATTTTTTTTGTACCTTTTGGGAATCGGTTTCATTTGTGATTTGGCACACAAGATCCTCAAGTTACATAATACACGATAAAAAATCTTTGCTTATATCTGATTTTACCAATTTCTTTTTTTCACAGGAGTGTGCACAAATTTCTATTAGAGAGGTTAAGAATACAGATGGCGCTTGTTTCTTAGAATTAAAGCTGCCTTCTAGGTCCAGACTAAGGGATGGTTGCTGGAATTTCCTAGAAAGATATGGTTTTCGCTATGGTGATGACTTTACACGACCATTGCTCCCCTGTGAGGTTTGTTTCTAGTACACACTTGCTTTAAGCATGATAGATGAAGCTGTTTGGTATTGGGGTCATTAGTTGTTTTATGAGAATACAGATGGCTTGAACTCGCAGGGTCTCTAGTTTCCAATCTAGTTTGTTTTATTGATGGAGGAGATATTTTTTGTTGCTGAGTTGTATAGTCCTGACCCCCTGATGTCTGTGTTCAGTTTTCATCACTTTTGAAATGTATTCATACATGTACATGCTTACAGCAAGGTGGTGTGCATCCAGATTTGTTTGGTGCTTCATATATGCATGTGTGCCAATGCTTGCCTGTCCAAACAGTTTTTGTTTGGTCTTCTGTCTTACTCACATGGCTGGAAATGAGTTACCTCATTGCCTCAGTGAGTTATTTATACAGGATTCAGATTTAGAACAGTACCTGTATGTGTCAAATCATTGACCTTTTCAGCATACACTCTGATGTTCTCTTGTTAGGTAGTTTGCATCAGATTTTAAAACAGCATTCGTATGCATCAAATCATTCACTTTTTCAGCATATACTCTGTTGTTTACTTGTTTCAGTAGATTCTGAGATCTTATCATAGAGATTTAGAGAAGAAATGAAGTTGGTTTTTGATATAAATTTCCCTTTCCCTTTCCCTTTCCCTTTCCCTTTCTCTCTGTCTCTCCATCATCATCATTCTATCTGGTTTGTGTGGGGTTGGCTGCAATACACAACAGGTCATGCAAATTCTGAAGAGAATTCCTGCGGAGACTAGAAAAAAGCTAAGTGGAAAAGGATATTTCCCCCAGGATGGTTATATCCTACAACAGTTACCTGTCCCTCCAAACTGTCTATCAGTTCCAGTTGTTTCAGATGGAATTACTGTCATGTCTTCAGTAAGCTATTTACATACTAAATTGGGTTCTCTACCTTGCTGCTATGTTTGTTTTCATCATTGACTTATTGCTTTCATGTTGTTTTCAGGATCTCTCTATATCCATGCTTAAGAAAGTTCTTAAGCAAGCTGAAGTGATCAGAAGCTCACGGTCAGGTGCACCAAATTTTGATGCACACAAAGATGAAGCTACTTCCTTGCAATCAATGGTCGATCAGTATCTTCAAGTTAGGGGCACAACGAAGACATCCCGTGACGTAGATACTCGTTATGGGGTAAAAAAGGAATCCAGCGAATCCACAACCAAAGCATGGCTTGAAAAGATGAGGACTCTGTTTATAAGAAAAGGCTCTGGATTCTCTTCTCGCAGTGTCATAACTGGAGATGCGTACACACTAGTGAACCAAGTTGGGATCCCCTATGAGATTGCTCAAAGAATTACATTCGAGGAGAGGGTCAGTGTGCATAACATGAGATATCTACAAGAGCTTGTGGATAACAAATTGTGCCTGACATACAAGGATGGTTCTTCCACCTACTCTCTAAGGGAAGGTTCCAAGGGTCATACTTTTCTTCGACCTGGGCAAGTTGTACATAGGCGGATTATGGATGGAGACATTGTCTTTATTAATAGACCACCGACAACTCACAAACATTCATTGCAAGCACTTTCAGTGTATGTTCATGATGATCATGCAGTTAAGATTAATCCTCTGATATGTGGGCCTTTAAGTGCTGATTTTGATGGTGATTGCGTTCACCTATTCTATCCTCAGTCCCTTGCTGCGAAAGCTGAAGTCTTGGAGCTTTTCTCAGTGGAGAAACAATTGCTTAGCTCCCATAGTGGCAATCTGAATTTACAGCTGACAACAGATTCGCTTTTGTCATTGAAGATGATGTTCAAGGCCTGCTTTTTGGGCAAATCAGCTGCTCAGCAACTAGCAATGTTTATATCACCTTATTTGCCACAACCAGCTTTGTTGAAGGTCAACTGTTTTTTCCCACACTGGACTGCACATCAGATTCTCCAGATGGCTTTACCAGCATGCTTCAACTGCTCTGGAGAGAGATTCTTGATCATCAACAGTAACTTTTTGAAGGTTGATTTCAACAGGGATGTTGTGGCATCAGTAATTAATGAAATTCTGATCTCAATGTTCTTTGAGAAGGGTTCTGGTGCAGTGCTCAAGTTCTTTAACTCCTTGCAGCCCATGCTGATGGAAAATTTGTTCTCTGAAGGCTTCAGTGTTAGTTTGGAAGATTTCTCCATCTCACGGGCAGTCAAACAAAGGATCCCAGAAAGTTTCAAGGCCATTTCTCCCTTGCTTTGTAATTTAAGATCCACCTTCAATGAGCTGGTTGAGTTGCAAGTGGAGAATCACATCCGGGATGTGAAACAGCCAGTTAGAGAATTCATTTTAACTTCCTCTGCCTTGGGTTATTTGATTGACTCTAAGAGCGATGCAGCTGTTACTAAGGTTGTTCAGCAAATTGGCTTCTTGGGCTTGCAAGTTTCTGATAGGGGAAAACTTTACTCGAAAACTCTTGTTGAAGATTTGGCCTCCCATTTTCTGAGCAAATATCCTGCCAATTTGTTTGATTATCCTTCTGCCCAGTATGGCTTGATTCAAAACAGTTTTTTTCATGGGTTGGATGCATATGAGGAGATGGCTCATTCCATTTCTACGAGGGAAGTCATTGTGCGCTCATCTAGAGGATTGTCTGAGCCAGGAACATTGTTCAAAAACCTAATGGCCATCCTCCGGGATGTGGTAATTTGCTATGATGGCACTGTAAGAAATGTCAGCAGCAACTCAATCATCCAATTCGAGTATGGTGTGAAGGTGGGAACTGAGTCCCAAAGTTTATTCCCAGCTGGTGAACCTGTTGGCGTCTTAGCTGCCACTGCAATGTCCAATCCTGCATATAAGGCTGTTCTTGATTCTACTCCAAGTAGCAATTCCTCTTGGGATATGATGAAGGTAGCCATTGCCTTATGCAAATTCTTCATCCTTGTAGAAGTTTATTTTGCCATATTCTGCAGTGTAATGCTACAGATCTTTCTTAACATTTCATTTCTTTTCAGGAAATACTTCTTTGCAAAGTTGGTTTCAAGAATGACCTAGCTGATCGACGTGTGATTTTATACCTGAATGACTGTGGCTGTGGTAGAAATTATTGCCAAGAAAGAGCAGCATATTTGGTCAAGAATCACTTGGAAAATGTCAGTCTTAAAGATATTGCCAAGTGTTTTATGATTGAGTGAGTTCTGCCCTTGCATTTTTTATATCTTTTTTGCTTTCTTGTTTAGAATCAAATGAAAGGATGTGTGCCGTCCCATATGCTCTATTCTTTTTCCTTCATTGATATTGTGCCACATCCTTTGGATGCCCAGTTCTCAAACTGTGCATCAATCATTTTTCTATTTATTCCCCTGTTTATATTTTTTGCCCTTGTTTTTGCTTTTTAAATCATTTATTCTATTTTACTCCAACAGTGAGATATTTATCAGTAACAATATGCTTGCTATAAGATTAAGAGTTCTGATGGCTTCTTACAAGCAGATACAAGAGTCAACAGATACCAGAAAGTTTTGGAAGTGATGCAGGCCTTGTTGGTCATGTTCATCTTGATAAGGTTACTACTCTTGTTTCTGAAGCATTTTAGGTGGCATATTTTATCTATGAAGTACTTGGGTTTTCTTGTTAAACTTATTTCTTTTGTTAGTAATTTGAAGCTTTATTTTATACAGAGGAAGTTGCAAGATTTGAACATTACTGCTCAGGTGATTCTTGAGAAGTGCCAAGAGACTGTGAACTCATTTCGAAAGAAGAAAAAAGTTGGCAATCTTTTTAAGAAGACAATTTTGTTGGTCAGGTTAGTTTCTCAATTCAATCTAAATTTGCATGAAGTCAATAATTGTGGTCTTGAAAGTCCCCATCATTTACAATTAATTTTCTGAAATGAGATGACATGCTGCCTGAAAGAAGAGCGAGTCTTCAAAAATTTGGTTAATTGGATTGTGTTTTCTTTTTGTGAAGATTTGGTTTTTAGCAGTCTCGCATTTACTTGATGAATGGTGATTGATTGATAAAACTGTCAAATAAAATATATGGTTCACCTATGAAGGGAGATGATAAATATGAAAATTATAACAGTTGGAGAGATCACATGGAGAGACACAGCTACATTCATCATCTAAAATTTATGGCTGTGTTAGAAGTGAGATGCCGAAGTTTTCCCAATACAATGAAAAGTATTACCTTGAGACTCATACACACACACACACAAACACACATGAAAAATGCGAAGGCGTTGCATGAATTTGTTTTTGTCTCAAGACATAAGTCATAAAATTGAATTGGTGAGATAGTTTGTTTTCTTTTCTGTTATTTTTGCCATCCCTTCTTATTTTCTGATTTACTATTACCTATAAATTTACCACCCTGGCATGAGATTGGTTTACTTCATCTAATTTCACTTGAAGTTCATAGTTACCAGAGTTTCTATATGACATGGAACGGCTATCTAGGGTGTGTAGCTTGAATTGGTTGCTTTTGCATCTCTTGATCATAACTGTGCAGCCCAAAAAATGTTTTTTATGGTCTCTCTGGAGTGATACACTGTTAAAGACCCAATCTGTAGCTTAGGTATTTTACATCATTAAAGAAGGTGTGGAAGAGGTTAATGCTTAATGAGGTGAAGAAGATAATAGCTTAGAGGTATGAGTGTAATTTGAACTCATGCATCCAGAGACAGGTCCATTTGGGATCACAGCATTGCACGAGCCAGATTGCCAAAATTAATGACTCAAAATGTAGCTTAGGTGCTGATACACTGAAAAAGTTCAAAGCGCGCTGGCACTTGATAGGCTAGGTGCTACTACATGGCCACTAGATGCATATTAGCCTACTTCTTGGAATGCTTACCTATAGCTTCTCCCTTTTCACGGTTGTACTTGATTGTAATCTTGCATATAATATTACTAGAAACATTATTACTTAAATGGCTCGAAACACCAGTTTACTTCTATCTTTTATTTTCTGCTTCTTACTTGGCAGCAAAGTTGTTATGTGCTTGAAATGGCTACTTACTTCTCTCGTTGATTTTGTGCTCCTTGGCAGTGAAAGTTGCTCTTTCCAGCAATGTATAGATGAATCACCATGCTTGATGTTCTTCTGGCAAGGTGCCGATGATGTTCATTTGGAGAGGACTTCAAACATTCTTGCTGACATGATTTGCCCAGTTCTGCTGGAAACAATCATCAAAGGTTTGTGATAATTTTGTTTTATATGTCATGAAGAATGTTTGCTTATGTTTCTATGGGCCGTGTGGATCAGATATTTTTGATAATTGTGCTCAGAAGTATGGAATTGTTAATTTCTTCTCCTATCTGTCTTTGTTCAGTTTATATTGGTTTGACAATTAGCATAAGGCATGCTGTACAGAGAGGCTCCAAGAGAACATGGTGCAGCAGTATCAATGCTTGTGGTTATTAGGCCATTGCATGCCTGTTGCCTTTCTGTCCAAAGAGAGAAAATTTAACAATATTGACTTGGTGTTGAAAGTTGATGAATAGAATCAGATCATTGTTGTTTGGCATGTCATGATATTCGTTTTATGTTTCTTTTCCCTCCAAGTTGCAGTGTAGTTATTTTCCAAAGAAATTGTTATAAATTTCTTTATTCAAACAAATAACCCACTTGAAAAGGAGTAATTTCTCTGAAAGCTATAACACATATGCCTTTCATATACCTTGTCCATTTCTCTGGAAGCTTGAGATCAGGGCAAGCCATATCCATTCAATTGCAAGGAAAGAAATCACGGACCGACTTTCTAAACAATGACAATGATAAGTGAGAAATAATTTCATTTCACCATCTTCCTACTCACAAACCACTATAGCAATTGCTCTTGTTTCAGAGTTTTTTTTGTCCTAAAAATAGACCATAAGGTTGCAATACTGCAAGAAATTGCTGCATACTGGCACTCATGTGCCTGACAGTCTTTTGGCAATATAAAGCACACTACTCTCTTCTTGAAGCTTTATGATTCAATGAAGTGTTTCCTTCTATTCATTCAGTTCTGAACATGTCCTTTCTTCATATACCACAAATTGCACATGGTTATAGATTTTATTTGACTGGTTTCATGAACTTCATGTTAAACATGATATTTTGAGTCCTCCATTTCATTGAGATATGCTTAGAAGGCAATGCTTCTTATATAAGTGTGATATAAAGCAGAATTTTGCTGATGGACTGTGTTTATAACTTTTAACTTTTTGCAAAAGTTTCTGCAGAATTATTGTTTCGATTTTAATTTGATCTATTTGATTATCTATGATTCATGCTAAGGCCTTTAATGCTTGACATTGTCATGCTTGTGTTGGCTTCTGTTATAAGAGGATTCACCTTCATTCACATCAGTAGTGGTTTTGTTTTATGAATTTTCAACGTGCCATTCAGTGTCGTGAAGAATTTAAACATAATTATTAGTTTTAATGTTCATGGATATTTAAATAGTTGATTTACAGGTTAGACATGGCGAGTCTTATCAACACATGGATATGTAACCATTTTCCATGTCTAGATTTTTTTGAGTTGCCGTTGAAACATGATTCGCTTCCTTAGTTGTCAGAGAATATCTCCTTCTTCCTCTCTTTCTATGACGAACACAAATAAATAATTATAAATTGGATCTATAAATGTAATGTCGAATTTCAACATGACTAGAATTCATTATTTACTGTGAGATCTGCTCTATCTCTGCAATATGCAGGTGACCATCGAATTTCCTGTGCAAATATAATTTGGGCAACTCCAGAGACAAATACTTGGATAAGAAACCCATCCAGGACTCAAAAGGGGGAGTTGGCTTTGGATATTGTTCTGGAGAAATCTGTTGTTAAGAAAAGTGGTGATGCTTGGAGAATAGTCTTGGACTCATGTCTTCCAGTTCTTCATTTAATCAACACCACACGTTCAATTCCTTATGCGATTAAACAAGTTCAGGAATTGTTGGGAGTTTCCTGTGCATTTGACACAGCAGTTCAGGTAACACGCAAATTGTTCCCATCTGCTTTGGAGCAGTCTATTCTTAACCGTTTGATGTGCATGGCTTCTTTCCTTCTCTACAGTCCTCTATTTTTCAATTTGGCTCTTATGAATGCTATCCCCGCCACATGTTTTGTGGATGCATCTTCAACTAGCTTACGATGCTTGTGATATGCAGTATAAAATCATCCATCAGATCCCTTTTTATACAGGGACATGACTAATTTTGTTAATCTATCAGTAAATGAAAATCCATTTTTGCCTGAAATTTTTTTGGCATCTTTTATGAGTTATTCCTTTAGGAGTCTTCTAACTGCCGTCTAGTTAGTTCACATGTTCTGTTTTTTATCATTTAATATTGTCAAAGAACCTTCTCAACCCAATAGCTTAAGCTGTTAGGTGAGGTCCCAAGATATGATTTATATTATTCTCTAACACACCTCCTCAAATGAAAGCCCTTTAGACTTGAAACTTGCACAGGCCCACATTACCTTATGCTTAATTTTTATCAAATAAATAGGGATGGTGAGATTTGAACTCGCGACTGCTTGGTCATCAAGGCTCTGATACCATGTCAAAGAACCATCTCAACCCAATAGCTTAAGCTGTTAGGTGAGGTCCCAAGATATGATTTATATTATTCTCTAACAAATATGTTCGAGAATCGAGGGGGATTTGAATGGCCTCTTTATATTTGAGAGGTGTGGTTGTCTCGGCAACTTTTGCATAATTTCTCCTTCCATCACTAAACTGGTCATTGATATTATTTGCACAAAACTGCTACTTGATAATGGAAAATTGCCTCATTATTTCAATCCCCAAATGCTGAACAATATGTATCTTTGATGCATCTACATCTTTTTAATTAATTTGATCCTAAATTCTACCTTCTTGACTACTTTATTCTGTAAATAGAGGTGTTTTCTCTGTGGCTCTAATTAATCATGTTTCATGCAATGATGCAGTGCAAACTTTTATGCACACGTTAATGAAATTATGTTTTTGTGCTGAACTTTCCCTGCCCAGCAAACCACCCCCTCTCTTTTGTTTTCTAAAATCTCCCTCTTTTTCTAAAAGATTGCCAAGATAACATATCATTAATGGATAAAGAGAGATTATGATGCTCATTTATGGCAATGCACCTTGAGGTGTGATGGTGGACAATTATTTGTTCAGTATGTAGTGTTCTGTTTCACATGTGATCCATTAGGCTGAGTTAATTTATGCATAGTTTCCAGTGTTTGCTAGCATTATGGAAAGGCTTAACTAGTTGATTTTGCAGCGCCTCTCAAAATCAGTGACCATGGTGGCAAAGGGTGTTCTGAAAGAGCATCTCATTTTACTCGGGAACAGTATGACATGTGCTGGAAGCTTGATTGGCTTCTACACTGGAGGTTATAAAACATTGTCTCGATCATTGGATATCCAAGTGCCATTTACCGAGGCCACACTCTTTGTAAGTCTTTTCAGTGTGTTTCAATCCTCTAACACATAATCAGTGTCACTCTATTAAATGAGCCATCTCTATATACGTTACACAGACACCGAGAAAATGTTTTGAAAAGGCTGCAGAGAAGTGCCACACTGATTCTTTATCAAGTATAGTTGCTTCTTGTGCATGGGGCAAGCATGTTACTGTTGGAACAGGTTCACACTTTGATGTCCTGTGGGACACAAAAGAGGTACTGTTTCTCTTCAATTGGAAAGTTGCTTTCGAGAAGCTTTTAGAGCTAGATCACTAGTCCCTGTGTTCTGCTCAGATTTTCTGCCCATTTTTCCAATTATATCATTCTCTTTTTCAGGCATGCTTGAATCCAGAGGGCAGCATGGATGTATACAGTTTTCTAAATATGGTGAGAAGTACTGCAGGTGGAGAAGAGTCAGTTACTGCTTGTTTAGGTGCTGAAGTTGATGATCTTATGCTGGAAGATGAAGACTGGAACCTGTCACCTGAGCATAACTCTAGTTCTGATAAGCCTACCTTTGAAGACAGTACTGAATTTCAAGACTTTTTAGGCAATCAACCTGCTGAATCGAACTGGGAAAAGATTTCATCTTTAAAGGATCGGTCTAGAAGCTCTGGAAATTGGGATGTTGATAAAAATGATGGAGCTGTTAAGGAAAAACCTTGGAGTTTGGGAATGAATACAGCCGAGGCAAATGATGTTGCTTCCAGTGGCTGGGACACAGCAGCTGCCAGGACGACAAATAACTCCTGGAATTCAGAGAATAATGTAGCTCAGTCCAATTCCTTTTCTGGTTGGGCAACAAAAAAACCTGAACCCCACAATGGCTTTGCAACAAAAGTTCAAGAAGAACCTACCGCATCCAATGATTGGGATGCTGGTGCTGCCTGGGGGAGAAAGGACAGAGACAACAAGTTTGCTGAGACAAATGCATCGAAGTCTTGGTGGGGGAAGGTAACAGAAGGTGATGAATCTGGACATAACAAAAGCAAAAACAAACGTCCAGAAGACCAAGATGTAGGGACACATGGTTGGGACGATAAGATGTCTCAGGACCAGTCGATATCTGGTTGGGCTTCTAAAACTACCCAGGAGGCTACCACTGAATCCCTCGGTTGGGATAGCAAGGGCAATTCAAATCCGGGAGATGCAGCATGTGGTTGGAAGGCAGCATCCACTTGGGGGGCAGAAAATACTGATGGTGATAAACTTTGGGGTAAAGAGGTGTCTTCTAATCAGGCAGACACAGCCTCTGGTTGGGGGAAACCTAAGTCACCAGAAATTTCACTAGGCTGGGGCTCGCCCAAAGAGTCAGTTAAGTCAGATCGTGGATGGGGGGTGTCGAGTTCTGGAGGTGGCAGGGATAAAAAGACTGAAAACCAATCTCTGGCTGGCCAAGGGAAAGAATTAGGTGGTTGGGGTAACAAGGTGACTTCGAATCAGGCAGACACAGCCAGTGGTTGGGGGAAACCAAAGTCATCAGAAAATTCACAAGGCTGGGGCTTGTCCAAAGAGTCTGGTAAGGAAGTTCATGGATGGGGGGTTCCAAATTCTGCAGGTGGCAACGGAAGTGAAACAAATAACAATAATGAAAATCAATCTCTGGTGGAGCAAGGGAAAGAGTCAGGTTGGGATAACAAGGCATCTTCAAATCAGGAAGGCACGGCCTCTGGTTGGGGGAAACCAAAGTCACCAGCACTTTCAGAAGGGTGGGGCTCACCCAGAGAGCCAGTTAAGGCAGTTCATGGATGGGGGTTGCCAAATTCTGGAGGTGGCAATGGTAGTGGAAGGGATCAGCAATGGGGTCAGCAGAGTAGAGAGTTCAAGAAAGACCGCTTTGAAGGTTCTCGAGGTTGGGGATCGAATAATGGAGATTGGAAAAATAAGAGGAACCGCCCTTCTAAACCGCAGGAGGATTTAAATGCCAGTGGAATATTTACCACAACCAGGCAGCGGTTAGATGTATTCACTTCTCAAGAGCAGGATATCCTCTCTGATATTGAGCCATTGATGCTTTCTATTAGAAGAATAATGCATCAAACTGGGTATGTTTTCTATGCTATTTGCTCATAAATTCTCCAAAAATAAGAGTTAGTAATTACCTAGCGCATCATAGCACAGCGTATTTTTTATTGACTAGTCCCTTTTGATTCTTCAAAGATTTGCAGCATTTATACCATTTTCTGCATGCTGCCATTTTGTAAATTTTCCTATTATGGAATTTCTTTTGAAGGTACAACGATGGGGATCCATTATCTGCCGATGATCAGTCTTATGTGCTTGATAATGTCTTTCATTATCATCCAGACAAAGCAGTGAAGATGGGTGCTGGAATTGATCATGTCACGGTATGTATTCTGGGTGACCTATTCCCTTGTTAGATTTTGCTTGAGTTCAGTTGTTCTCTATCCTCATGCTACACTAAGTTTAGGATTCTGTAGCCCTATGTCTTTTGGATAAATATGTGGTTATTTTGTCATCTAAAAACAATAACAATGTAGTTGATGCCAAGGGATTTATCTTTTGAGGCTCATATTATCTGTTATCTCAAGTAGAACTTCAATCTGTTAGAGCTTTGCAAAGAAAGTTCCTCCACTGAATTGATAGAATGAGCTCAAGTTAGTTCTTTTTTCAATTTATTTTTCTGTGCATCAATTATGGGTATGCTTTCTTCCTTCACAACATTGATTGCATCCAGGACATAATCAGAGGACCAAAGAAAACTTGATTAGAGGTTACTGATTTGGTTACATGTCTCTCGTTATCTATTTATGAATTATTTGTCTTCACTCTTACATCACTACCACTCTCATTACTTAGCGTTACTGAATAAGATGGTTGCAAGGTTTATTAAAGTCCAATCCCTTTCATTCTCAAAATAAAATAAAATAAATAAATAAATCCAATTTTATTACTTGCTTGCCCGCACTACAAGTTCTTTGCCATTTGATGAATTGTAATAGTGTTAACTGCTTTCATAATTACAACATTTCATTGTCCTTATGAATAACTGTAATTCTACGCCAGTACAGAATGTGGCTCACAGACTTTCTATTAGCAGGGCACATGATAAGGCTTTTAGGTAGGAAGTCATTTCTCTATCAGATTTCCTCTGATGTCAAGAGACATGGCTATGTTCTAGAATGGATGATTAATTTGACCAGCTGAACTAAGTGAATTTTCTTGTTGGTGTTTGTAAATGACCTGTCATTCAGTGTGTTGGGATTTTTCCTGCTTGAACTTGTATTCTAGTTTGACTTGAATAGTTTGCAAGGATGCATTGAAATCCGGATCAGTTTTCTACATCAATTTGCGGTTGAGGGGCAAGAGATGGTCAGATGTTTGGTGGTGTTTGAGCCAACACTTGTGAATGATATGCCCTCTGGTTCTTCACAGGCCATTTGGTTGTCATTTTCTGTGGACCAACCTTGCTCTTCACTCTTTTATTTCTTCGGAGTAAAATCCTCTCCACTTGCATTTGTTGCTTTAACAAAAAAATTGAAAATGCACAGTGCATATAGCAAGATGCATCCTTTTACATCTGTGCATAATCTGCATTTATGTGCATTATATGATTACAATATTTTTTTTTTTAAATCTAACAGGTTAGCAGGCACAGCAATTTCCAGGAGAGCAGGTGCTTCTACATTGTCTCAACTGATGGCTGCAAACAAGATTTTTCATACCGCAAATGTCTGGAGAATTTTATCAAGGGAAAATATCCAGACTTGGCTGATGAATTCATTGCAAAGTATTTTGCAAGAAGAGGCAATCGGCAGCGCACCCCAGCTCCCGAGGGAACCGAGGAGGAGAAACAGGCCTTGTGATGTCTGATTATGACGGTTGTATAAACATATCGAGTTATCAGCTCCTTTGATTTGTATATATAAAGCAAGTCTTTCTGGTATACTTTCCTTGAAGCAAATTGTAGTTAAAGGCATGCTTTCTTGTGAACTGCCCCTTTTTTCTCTTACAGGCAGTTCTTGTAAGTAAGATAGTGATATGAATAGCAATGTTTTCAAAATTTGCAACAAAGTTGAGAAAGAAAGGTATATTTCGAGCTAAAAACAATTTAGAAATTCAAGAGACTGACAGGTTAAATCATATCTTAGAATTAAATATGAAA
>Ga0325411_1004302_pt1 | contig 15988 bp, 2 predicted proteins | sample PopdelMetagenome_13_FD_206181 | JGI IMG/M metagenome (GOLD analysis project Ga0325411, IMG submission 206181) | Populus deltoides microbial communities from Bellville, Georgia, United States - Xylem-PdIQD-R4 | ecosystem: Host-associated > Plants > Phyllosphere > Stem > Wood/Secondary xylem...
TCCGTGGCCAACGACCGCAATATCGCCGCTTTAGGCGAAGCACTAGCAAATTTTGAGACGATGCCAGGTTGCCCCCGTAAAATCAATTTGATTTCTCCACGTTTTAAGGATGACAGTCCGTACTTTAAAAGGTGTATAACAATTGCACGAACAAAAAAAAATTACCAGTTACAATTTTTTTTATGTATTTTTATTTTAACATAAAATTATAGTTCTAAAACTCGGTCTGACCCAACAGATTAATTTGAGACCCAGCTGATTTTGGAGCTAGAATCGAACTGAGTTGAAGAAAAAACACAGGAAGGAAAAATCTCGGTGTGACCCAGTCAAAAACCCTGTTGCAACCCATTAACTTTTGTTTTTTTTTTTACTAAAACAACTTCGTTTTTATTTAAAAAAAAATTGACTCGGGCGACTCGGTGGCCCGGAAAAAATCCGGAACCCGGGCCTTGGACCGGGTCAGGTCTAAAAACTATGCATTAACTGATAAAATATAAGTGAAATAAAAGACATGAATAATAAATGAGTATTTATATATTTTTTTGTCAATAAAAAGTTAACACTTGAGATGAAATATTCAAGATATCTTATCATAAATACAAAATTTTATAAATAAATATCAACCAATAAAATTATATCATGTGACATTGAAAAAAAATATAAGAATTTCTACAAAACTTTATAAATAAAGCGTCTCAACCTATAAGAAAAAGCGAAAAAAGATTATTGAAGATACAAAATTTTATTTAAAACAAATACTTTAAGCAAGAAAATTTTCTAAAAAACTCTTAAACTTTCTTCATCTATGCTTGAAGTCTATAAAAAACAAAATATTAGATCAAGCCTAAACATAGCAGAGTGCAAAGGTAGTAGCATCCCTGGGTTCGTAGAAAGAAAAGGTGAACTCACTACAGTTAGCATGACATATACCACTAGAGTTCTTGTACGAGCAGCTGAGCAAATTTAATTTGGTTGAATTGTAACCATGGAATTGCAGAAGATACTGAATAATACTGGCTCTGGTACTCAAAAGTTTATTAAAAAAACATTTTCATATACAAAAATCGAAATAGAAATTAAAAACACGTGGACAAAAACTAGATTGGGAATCAATTTGGGTCGGGCTAATGCGCGCCCAACTGGATTTGAAATCTGGGCCAGATGGCTAGATTTTCTATACATTTCTTTTTCTTCTTCTTGTTTTTTCACGTGAAGAACAGCTTTCGATTTGGATACACGTTTCGACCAGTTAATTTCAAATGGTAACGATATTATCCATAGAGAAAGCTTAATGGATGTGTCGATAGATTTTGAAGTCACCAATTTTGACCGGTCTGTAGGATTTCCCACGAGACGGCAGCTAGCAATTAATGTTTGACCAGCGAAGCTCTTTCCTTCCTTTTGGATAAGAAGATGGAAGGAGATAAACGAGGTGCAAAGAGCCCCCTGGATTGGCAAGAACGAGAAAGAAAGATTAGTCTTGGCGCAAAAAGAGAGAAAAAAGGAAAGATTCTGGGGACTTGGCGATTGCAAGTCAGCAAACGGAAGGTTAGGACCCTTTTGAACTTTCACGCGCGCGACTGCAGCCGTCAAAAGAGGACTGGAGACACGAGTCAGCGATTCTTATAGGAAATGTTGATAACTATACTCATTATTGAAAGGCTCATGTAACCAATTGGTGAAAACTCCAAGAGGATGGTTGGTGATGCCGTAATTTTTATTTTTTACCCAACCAAAAAAATATATTTAGATAGTTAAATAGGTTTTTATTTTGCATTAAGCTACGCTGTATAATTGTGTTTCAAGTATTAGTTTTGTAAAAGTTAAAAGTAAAAAATAATTTTTTTAAATAAAGTTTTTAAATTCAATTGAATCCATGATTTGGATTGTGTATTTAACGGGTTAAGCCGCAAAACCTGATTGATTTAATATGTCACGGTCTTAGTATAAAATTATATCATTTAAACAAAAATTAAAGTCAAAACATACTTTTTATCGATTGTTCGAGTTTTTTTTGGACACACCAAGTTAACCAGATTAGATCGAGGTAACTCGTATGCAAGTTAATTTTAAACTCAGGATAGACAATGAGTTGGATCTAGAGATTTGAATGTTAACCTATTGAGTCGAACCTTTTTTTATTTTGTTTTTTAAAATTTCATCTTTCAATTTTTTTTTTCTAATGATTGAACTCATTTTATTTTATTTTTAATTTTATCCTTTAACATTAAGTTAATTTTGAATTGATCTTTCTAATTTGTTTCAGTTTGCTTTTTATGAAATTATCACAATCTCAAAAAATATCTTGATATTTAATTGGTGTATAATTTGATGAGTGTCAATTTTTGTCAACATATCATTAAGTAAAAAATAGTTAAAAAAATATTGTTAAACCAAGTGGAGTTTATGATTCAGATCTCGAGTTTAGTTAGTTAAGTCGCAAGTCGACCCAATATGTTTTCGTTTCGATATTAAAATAAAAAAAGTATATTTTTAATTTTTTTTTAAAGTCAAATCATATTTTTTATCCATCATTTAAGTTGTTTTTGAACTCTCAGGTAGATTTAGTTATGTCAAGCCAACACTCCTGTGTGTTAATCTTAAATCTAGTTGCGTAAAATATCAGATTGATAAGTTTTAAGATTTACCGATTAAATTGGGTGTATTAATAATACCAAATAATTTCACATGGTCTGAAAAAAAACTTTTGATGTTCAATTTTTTTTTTATATTTGTTTTTTATCTTCTCCGCAACGTATTGCTGATAATAAACAACTATAAAAAATGTTGGAAAGTGTTTTTTCTTTCTATCGTCTGCTTATTGAAAAGTAAATAAATATTAAAATGTTGGGTAGCAAGAGTTTCAAGATGACAACAAGAGGATAGATCTTAGTTTGGTGGTGGGTAGGTTTCCATAGGATGGAATATATATATATATATATATATTATAAGCTGAGCGCGGGGCCATTGGGTTGGTGATGGCTGATATGGGATACGTGCACATGTGAAATGGATCCGATTTGTGGTGGGGTTATCTTCTACTGTCGGCAGTTGGGCTGATACTTTTGCTTAATTTGCTTTATGCTTAAGGTCATCATACATTTTCCTAGAAAAAGAGGCAGGCCAATTGCCTCCATTAATGAGCACTGACAGAAAAGAAAGTCTTTTTCTAGAATTGGCGGACTCAGCAAAACACAACCATAAAAATCATGCATGGATTGACCCTCCCATGGAGTAGAACTGTAGAGGTTTAGCCCGCCATTATCAAAGATGTTGCTTTTGAAGTTTAGCCTAATTTACCATTATGTTTTTGTCTTATCTTGAACTGCGAAGCAGCTCCGTCGTAGTTATTGGGATCGATGGAGGAAGAAATCCCTTCTCCACTCCGGTAGGATCGGCCATAATCGACCTCTAAATGAACTCACTTTTGCTGATTATTTATCAGAAGCTATTACCTGTTGCACCAATGATTGGAAAACAACACTTTCGCTTTTTTCCTAGCAAGATAAGAGATCAGATGGGCAGATAAGTAGATTATATGAAATATCATGTTTGTTTTCCTCTCCGCGCCACCATGTTTTATAGCTGTTCTTGCAGCCGACAAAGCAAAGCCCAAATCCACCAGGCCTCTTTGATTTTTAGCCAGGCCTGCATTGTGAATCATGTAGGCCTGGTTTATATCTATTAGTTTCTGCGAATGTCATATGCCCATCTATGCTATGCATCACATTAATTAATTCCCCAAATTTACCTCAACAAAAGATCTTAATTAGCCTCGGAGATGGTGGTTTAGGGGGTGGTGGATTTGTCCGTCAAATTATAATCTCATGTTAGATTATAATTTCATAAAAGGATGAAAAGCAATCCTTTTATGCGTGTTTTTCTTGTTTTGGAGGAGGTCGCTGCTTTTAGTGTGCTCTTATAAACACAGACATGCTAGTTTGTTTACGATTAGAAGAAGAAACGGAAGGATGAAAAATCTGGAGCCAAGAGAAAGAGGCTGATCACCACCCTCTTCCCCCCTCATCAAGATCGTAAGTATCTTGATGTTATTTCCATGTTCTTCATTCCTTCTCGCCTCCCTTATCCATGCATAAGTTTCGATTCTCGAGATAGAATTTTACATTGGAATGCTTAATTTGTTATCGTATATTGATTGGGCTTCAGATGTCTGTCATCAAAGCGATGCGTTCTTGTAACCAGCAGCGCTTCAACAGGTGTGGAATAACAAGTGCCAGTTCAAAAATTAACCATGGTGAATATCTACGTGCGTGCTGTTGGATCCCAGTGTCACTATCAGTGTCTGCTATGCCCATTAATATTTTGATTTTTAATCGGGTTAAAAAACTACACCGGGCTAATTTCGATCCATATATATAAAACCCCAAAACATATTCTAAATCACTGATTTATCCGTAGATACAAAGGTTCATGGCTGCGCTCATTTGCGTGGAATAACAGATTGTCCTTTTCTTTCCTCGTATTTTACTGTTCTAAAACTCGGTTGTGTTTCTTTATGCTTTGTTGAGCGGCAACGATCAATCTACAGATTAACATGGCAATCATAAATAGATAGATATACGACTATATCTTGGCTTAAATGCTGCGTTGGATGTTGTACCTGCAGGCTGGCTGCGGCATGCAGTGCCAGATTGAAAAATAAAATAATAATAATAATAATACTAATCTTATTACTTTCTTTTTTCCGCATAAATATAATAATCTTATTATAAGAAGTACACAATCCAACCTCTTTACCACCTCGTCTTGCCAGAGCCACTGTTAAATGGGCTTGCCTATGACCCTGTGTGTCAGGCCACTGTCTTTCATATGATGGTCCAAGCAGCGGTTGCTTTCACCAAAGTTTTTATGCTCCGCCCACTTTTAAGCTGGAGAGGGGATCTATTCTTTTTCGTAACAGGGGTGTTTCGGCAGCTAGCTGAACTGGTTTTTAAAAAATTGTTTTTTTATTTTTTTATTTAAATTATTTTGACGTGTTGATGTCAAAAACAAATTTTAAAAATATTAAAAATAAAAATTATTTTTATACATTTCCAAACAAAAATTATTTTAAAAAATAATATTTATTACGCCTCACTAGTGGACATCTCCATCTTTTTCCTACCTATCACACAAGTTTTTCTTGTTAAATGGGGATTCTGGACATTGGATTGGGGAATTACATGTTGCAAGACATTTAGCTTTCAGTTTGTTTGTAATAAAATGAGTTTTTTAAAAATATATACTTAATCTCTTTTTTAATATTTAGTTGTGTGTGTGTTTGTATGAATGTATAATTTTAATAATATTATGTATTTATTTTTATTTTGAATTAATAAAGTATTATACAACGTGTAGAGAAGGACTCCATCTTTTAAAATAGAAATCACTTTTTTAAAAAAAATAATTTTTTTATTTAAAGAACAGTAAATCTTGTTAATCAGAAAAGAATTTTCTCACAGACAAACAAATGTTAATATTATTAATGCTATGAATCTCTCCGTGTCATATTGTAGGAATTCTTGTGGAATTCCGAAAGGATGAGAAATGCCGATTTAAGGTATACTTGATTTTCATTAAAAAAAATCTTTTCTTCTGTCTTCGGATTTGGTTTCCATTAAAATAAAGCCGGCAAGGTCGGGCCTGCCAAGTTCATTGCCCTGAGAAGGAATCTACCCAATCCAAAAGTACCGGATATCCCCGCCCAAGACTAATTGGAACACGAGATCTCGGTAAATATGTAATCAAAGAAAGTAACACCAACCAATCAACGAGAAACAGGAGAGGACCCAGCTGGGTTTACCATCTCAAGGTCCAGTTTCCCCAGTATCAACAAAATCATCACGAGAGCCCCCCCGAAGAAAACTCCGGCGAACAAACATAATTAAACCATCATTTTCTCTTTATATTTATTAAACCTGGATTGATGGCGGATCACATGGATTGTTTTACTTTAACTTGAAAAAATTAAAAAAATATTTAAAATTTTAATATTCCATAAAAAAAATTAAAAAAACAATTCACGTGAATACAAATAAGAGGATAATTCCACATAAAAAAATTAAGAAACATTCAATTATATATATATATATATATATATATAGTTACTATATATTAAAAGGTTACAAATATTTTATATGAATATGGGTTATAAAAAATATATGTAAGGCTAAATATTCATAAATAAATTTTATATTTTTATGTTTAATAAAAAGATTGTGAAAAAACAATCAAGTCTTACCTAGATTATGCTGAGTCATTCGAGTTTAACCAGACCGAATAAAAATCAAATTTTACTTATTTAAAATTCAATTAAGATCTAGATCACTCAAGTCAACTTGTTAGACCGGACCAGTTTCGCTACCATGCTTTTCTCTACAGAAAATTCAGGGGGGAACATTCCCTAGTAGGAGGCACGTATCGTTTTTCATGGAGGAGGGTACAAATTAAACAGAAACTCCATCTTCACCTCCAATAGATGGCCAAAATTTAGGCTGGAGTAATTGATAAGTTGGGTTCTCCTGCAAGAGAGAGCACTGTGAATTTCTCGAGAAAAAAAAACAATAATATTGTTAACAACAACAAAATATTACAGACTTTTAAACTGCATCATATCTTAGGAAGGTATGGCAGCGTTGATGAATATTTTTTAATTACAGATTCGTTACATAAATAAATACGATATCTGCTTCTTTTCAAAAATAAATATTTAAATAGAGCTAAAATACCATAATGTATCCACTCATTCTCGTATGCCGTACCTTTAGCAAAATCTAGATCCTACTCCACGTGAACCGATCCAAGTTATTGATCTCATCATAGTATATAGTATTCTATGTGTCGAATTTAAAATGATTAACGGGGTGGTTAAGAAAGTATACCTTTTTCTTTGATTTTTTGGTTTTAAATTTTGGAACTAGCCATTAAAATTAAATTCTCTTAAATATATACAGGACTTATTTATTTTTATATTCCAAAAATATTTTTGAAAAAAATTATTTTTTATTTTTTTGCTTCAAATTAATTTTTATATATATATATTTAAATTATTTTGATGTGTTAATATAAAAAAATAAAAAATATCATTCTAATTTATTTATAAAAATAAATTATTATCACGATATAAAATAAACCTCTTAAGCTAACGAGAGGGTGTGTTTTTTAAACCGTTAAAAAATAAAAATAAAAAATATATTGTTAAATAAAAAAAAATAAAAAAATAACTGTTAAAATAATACAGGACGGCTTTTTAAGCTATGCAAGGGTGTGTTTTTTTAAAACAGTTAAAAAGGATGATTTTATCTTGATTGATACGTAATTCAAATATACCTTCTGTTATTAAACTATCAAAACAAGTATTCCATCATGACTTGACGTCGGAGATACGAAAGATACTGTTATCTCCACCGTGACATTATCCTTTGAAAAAATGTCTTTTTGCCTCGCAAAACAAAGAAAAAGCTTGGTGCGAATTATGAAAACCATGAATTTGTAGTCAAATAAGCTTATTCGTATTCTTTTCAATTAGTTTCTTTTTTTTTAATAATAGAATGACAAATTTGTTATTTTCAATATATAAATGGAATATAGTGATAATTTTGTAAATAATTACTTATTTCTTAGTGTATATATATAAAACTATAATTTTTTAAATTCAGCGATTAAACTATAGAAGGTTATGATTAAATTTTTAAAATAAAATTAAAATTCTACAATTGGTTATCATGAATATAAAATATTGAGGTAATTATTTTGATTTTAATTTCTTATAAAAAATAGTTGTAATTTTAATGTTTTTTTTCTCTAATCTCGTAAATGAATATATTTTTTACTGTGAACTGAAAACTTGAAAATAAAAATAAAACGAGAAAATAGTATCTTATAGTGAACAGGCCCTTATGTTTTTTACCCATGTGTATTTGACTATTTGGAGTAGCCTTCCTTGCGTCTATACCATTATCATCTCATTAAATAATTTATTATTGAAATTCAAACCTTGTAAGCATGAACTCGTAGGCGCGGGAAAAAAATAACCTGCCATGCATGGAAATTAGATTATTAATGTTTTCCAAGACAAGATCCAAACAGAATATTGGAAAACAAGATGCAGACAGAGAATATGAAACATAGGAGTAGGTCCTATCAATTACAAAATTCTCAAGCTTGTAATCTCAACATTCATATATATAACCACACTAGTTATAGGAATCGCGCGATACCGTGGGTCAATGATTTTTGTATAAAAAATATAAAAAAAAATTAAGATCTAAAAATATTTGGTTTTTATGCAAAACTATACCTAAGAGTCCTGGGTGTGACTGCAACGCTTGACCCAAGAGTAATATTTATAATATTAATAATAACGTTAAACTTGCATGACCAAAGTTTAAGTGAGCCTGACTGTAATACCAGACCCAATAGTCTTGGATGTGGGTCTGGCTACAAGGTCGTGTCATAAAAGTGTGTTAATTAAATAAATTAATTAAAAACAAAAAAAACCAAAAGGAAGAAAAAATTAATGGAGAAAAAAAATCTGAATTAACTGGGTTAGCCTTTCAAACCCGGAATCCATGTCATGAAAGTTTGATAACTAAATTAAATGAAAAAAATTAATTAAAAAGAACAAAAACAAACAAAAAAATATCAGTCTTTTCACTGTGGATTTAGTATGCAGTCTACAGTTAAAGACATAAAAACAGCAAAAAAACAAAAAAAAAACCAAAAGCATCAATCGATAACTAAATAGAAAAAATTTAATATTGATGAACTAAATTAAATAAAAAAAATATTAAATAAAAAGAACAATAAAAGAAAAAAAAAACTTACAAGAAGAAAAAAACTAATGAGGAAAAAGAAAAAAAATCTAAATTAACCGGGTTAACCCGTCAAACCTGAGATCCGTGTCATGAAAGTCTGATAACTAAATAGAAAAAAAAAAGCAGTAGCTTTTTCACCGTGGACTGCACTGTGCAGTCCATAGTAAAAGGCAAGAAAAAAAAAACTAAAGGTTTCGGCCTTTTTCACTGTGGACTGCATATAATATTAAAAGATGAAATCGAAAGAATAAAACTAAAGAGGAAAAAGAAAAAAAATCTGAATGAACCGGATTAACTCGCCAAATTAAGTTAACCTGTCAAACTTGGAATTCGTGTCATGAAAGTGTGATAACTAAATAGAAAAATATTTATTATTAATGAAATAAAATTTAAAAAAAGATTAATTAAAAAGGAAAAAGCAAAGAGAAAAAAAAAACTAATCAGGAAACAGAAAAAAATCCGAATAAACTGGGTTAACCCGTCAAACCTGGGATCCATGTTTTGAAAATCTGATAATTAAATAGAAAAAATTTAATATTAAGAAACTAAATTAAAAAATAATTAAAAAAACAAAAAAAAAACTAAAGGCATCAGCTTTTTCACTGTGGACTGTACTATGCAATCCACAGTAAAAGGCTTAAAAAAGAAAAGAGGAAAAAAAAAACAAAGGCACACGCCACGGGTTAAATTTTTTTTGTTTTGCCTAAAAAATATAAAAAAATACTAAGATCTAAGAGTCTTAGGTCTTTCTGCAAAGATATGTCCAAAAATCTTTATTTTAGTTGCAACGCTTGACCCAAGAGTAATATTTATAATATTAATAATAATATTAAACTTACATGACTCAAGTTTAAGTGAGTCTGGTTGTAACACCGGACCCAAGAGTCTTGAATGCGAGTCTGGCTGTAAGGTTGTGTTATAAAAGTGTGATAATTAAATAGATTAGTTAAAAAACAAAGAAAGAAACCAACAGGGAAAAAAAATTAATGAAGAAAAAGAAAAGAATCTGAATTAACTTGGTTAACCTTTCAAACCAGGTTAACCCATCAAATCTGGGTTTCGCGTCATGAAAGTTTGATAACTAGATATAAAAACAAATTGACGGGTTAACCCGTCAAGCCCGGGATACGTGTCATGAAAGTATGATAATTAAATAGAAAGAAATTTAACATTAAAAAACTAAACTAAACAAAAAAAATTAATTAAAAAGAAAAAAAAGTAAAAAACAAATTCCGGGTTAACTCGTCAAACTTTAAAAAAAACAAAACAAATTTCGGGTTAACTCGTCAAACCTGATTAACTTGTCAAACCCGGGATCCGTGTCATGAAAGTTTGATAACTAAAAAAAAATCAACATTAACAAACTAAATTAATCAAAAAAAATTCACTAAAAAAAACCATAAAGGCATTAAAAGCAAAAAAAAAAAAAAAAACAGCTTGGCGTTTCACATGTATTGTACAGTGAAACACTAAACAATTTTAGTATATGTTATTAATTTAAAAGAAAAAAAAATCGAGTTAACTCATCAAATCAGGTTAGCCTGTCAAACCCGGGATTCGTGTCATGAAAATCTGATAACTAAATAAAAAAATTAACATTAACAAACTAAATCAAACAAAAAAAATTCATAAAAATAAAAAAACAAAGAAAAAAGAAAAAAACCCATAAAAACATAGAGAAAAAACAAATTAAAAAAAAAAAAGACTGTTTAGCGTTTCATTGTGGACTTGCACAGTGAAATACTGAGCAACTTTAGTTTATTGTTAATATATATATATAATTTCTGTTAATATTTTTTTTATTTGTTGATATATATAATTTTTGATTTATTTAATTATATAAATTTTTAATTTATGTATTTAATTTTTATATATATAAAAAACCCAACCCGGCCATGAATTACACATTGTGAATAGCTAGTGGAAACAAAAACAAGGACCAATCACCTGCCGCTGCCATGCAAGAAGAGGGGATGATATAACAACCCTTGATTTCACATATTTGCACTTTGTCCCGGCTAATGTTGCACGTGGGGTCACATCCAGGTGGCTCGATCACACGTGTTCCCATCGACAATTCCTCGATTGAAGTAACATATTTGGTCTTTTTGTCCATAGCGTAAGCTTGGATCTTGTGATTTAAATATAAAGATGACTAGCCCCTCTCCTCCCTCTCCCTTGTAGCGAGGCATAAGAGAGCTTGTCGCGTGCCACAATCACAAATAAATCTATATTCATTTTTCTCGATAAAGAAGCAACAGTCATGCTAGGGTTAGGTCAAATAATTCAAACTCCACTAGACAATAAACAAGAAACCCAGCATGTAGTTGTTCAACATTTAGATCAGAGGTCAGGTTTTCTTTTTCCCCAGGGCTCAAAAGCACGGCTATAAACAGATAAGATCACAAGAGAGAATAACAGTCTTCGATTTTGATTAATAATTAAAGGACGGAAACGATAACAAAGTTGCGTGAAAGTCACTGTATGATACCACACGCTTTGTCCCACTCTGTGGACCTTTTCTCCTTCATTTTGTTTTCTCTAAACGCTGCACCGTCAAGATTTTAAAGCGACCATCTGAATAAAAAATGGGAATTCTCAGCTTTTCATCCTCTCGGGCCCTAGGAAATTTGTGAGCCTGAGAAAAGGGAAGTCTACGAGTATTATACCTTAAAATCTATTAATCATTGTAGCAATGCCTGGCCTGAGCTTTTTAAATTGCATATAAATTATATTTAGAAGGATTATTTATAATACTCTTTTTATATATATATATATAAAGCTGGAATTTTTGATGAAATTGACAGTCTAATTATACTCCATTGTACAAAAAACTAAAGAGACAATGCATATTTAATATCAAATTAAAATGATTATTTGACAAATTTACGTAAAAATTAAGTTTAGAGACATAATTAAATTTTTAATAAATAAATTTGATTCAATCACGTGTCAAATTAAAAATTTTATTATGTTTAAGAATTAATTTGAATCAAATTAAAAAATCTAATTAGGTGCAATGAATCAATCATATTTTTTATTTGTCAAATTAATTTTATTACAAATTTAATTGGTAAAAAAATAAGTCTGGGAATCCGGTTCGAGTTTAATTGAGAAAATTAGAATTTTAAAAGATCAAACTTGATTTTTACAAAGTTAATTGATTGAAATCAATAATAAAATTATAACAAAATGAAAATTTATAGTTGATTAAAATTTAAATTGAAGAAATTTATATTCTAAGATCTTTTTTAAAAAAGCTACAAACTTCTTCGACGACTTAACTCAGATGATGATACTATCAGTAAAATTCACTTGCAGAAGGAAAGGAATCACACAAACACAGTCGATTATCAATTTGTTCTCTTCACAAATCTTTTTTTTGTTTTGTTTCACTTTCTTCTTCTCCTTTACAGGTGGCTAATGGTTATGTTGTAAAGGAAATCCTTTTACGCGGCGCCAGTTCTTGAAATTCTAGTCCTTAATGTTTTTTTTTTTTCAATTTATGGTCTTGTTCATTGAGGTTTTGGCGTTTCTGTCATTTATTTCACTTGTTTTTTTGTTTCAACCCTTGTATTTACGCGCAGATAGAGTCGTAGAAAAATGAAGGAGGAGAGAGAAATAAGTTAGCTGGTCAGATTCCATAGACAAAAAACTTAAATTCAGTGTGAATGTGCTATTAAAATATTCATGAGCTCCCAAATAAAATTAGATTAGGATCAAGAAATATTTTTTTCATGCTTAATTTTGTATTTGTCCTTGCTAATTTTATGCTTTGCTTTTCATGTAAATATATATTTTTATAATCGTTTAATTAGATACAAGATAAATCTTAGAAAACAAGATTATTAAACCTGCAATGGCTATAATCTATATCTTATATTAAATTAATCAACTCATTTAATTTGGATTAATCTAAAATATTGTAGTTTTAATAAATTTTTTATATAAAAATACATTAAATCCACATCGTTTTTATATTCAAAAGTTAAACTGCATGGTTGACTAGATCGTTTTTTTTTATATTCAATAGTATGTGTTTAATCAATTACCTACCATTTTTATGGTAAAAGCTTGTCTAGGAAAGCGGTTGACTGTGCGTTCTCGGGATTTTTAATTTTTTATATATTTTTAAATTATTTTAATGTGTTTATATTAAAATTTTAAAAATATTTTTAAACAAAAATTATTTTAAAAATCAACGTAATAAATAAGCTCTAAATTTAACTGTGAATGAGTTGATGAACGCATCGTTTTATGACGCTCCTCTCCTGCGAAATGAGGTATGTACAGTTACACGGGTTTCAAAACATCTAGGAAGACATTTTAAAGGAAATGTCTTATCAATAGACGACTAATGTACACGACTAACCCCCGACAATTTTAAAAAGTTTCAAAGGACCAAAAATAAACTGATGCAACAACGATGCCCAACAATACACAATAGTCTAGCCCTTGTATTTACACTCCTGTCACAGGATGCCTTGATGACGACGTGCAAATATCAATTGTAAATACAGTAAATGCTCTTTGACAACACTTTAAACATCCGATTAAACTAACGGGCGCTAGCAAGCCTAATCTTCTAGTAATTAACTAATTAGGTGGCATGCCCAATCTCGCGGTTCAATTTTTGTTTTGACATATAGATATTGAAAATAAAAATATATTTTTAAAAAAATAAAAATATATAATATTTATATAATTTACTCGAGTGAGTTTAACAAACTCTATTAATTTAATAATATCATTAGGAAATAAAATATTGACAACAAACTAGTCGAAAAAATAACAATGATTCAATGTAAAAGACAAACGCTTGTTGATATTATGGAAATATATCTTCGTAATATTTCAAACATATCTTAATGATCTTATATTTTAACAAAGTAGAAATTAATTGAGAATAGAATAATTTTATAGAAAGAAAAAAAAATATGAATATAAAAAAATTAGACAAAAAAAATCAATCAATGTTAACTTTTTAAACCATGAACCGGGTTATAAGACCGAAAACACTATACATGAAAAATTACAATAAAAAATAAATCAAAAGGCAAAAACAAAATTTAAGATAATTAAATTGAAAAGAATAACAACATTAACAAAATGATAAAAATCAAAAGAACAAAGATCAAAAAATAATAATACACTATAAACTTGGATTTAAGAGCTAAACTAAAAACAATGAAACTTTCATAAAATATTTAAGAAAAAATCATAAAAATAAATATCAAATCTTCAACATGTTTTTTTACACTAAACAAATTCTCAGATACAAATCGAAAAACTTATGCACGCATCTAATTAAACAACTCAGTAATCATTGTGTAAAGCAATGAAAAAAAATCATCAACAATAAACAAAAAATATAATTGAAAAAACCAAGTGAAAATTACAGATCAACATATCTAACATCACAGTAACGGTAATTTACCTGATTATATTTAATGAATTCTTCAATCAAAATAAATTTGTGATAGAAAAACACATAAAATTTATAATAGAAACCGACACTCGTATAAAATTTATTGAAAATTAATTAAAAAAATGCAAGGTTGCACGTTAAAAAAAACAAGTTTAATCTATATAAAAAAAGAAAAAATCACAAATGAATCATACCTACCTCTCTAAAAACTAAACACACCTAATATCATTTAAAATATAATCACAATCTAATAAAAATATAAACCCAAAATTTACTTGAAAAGATATGCACAAATAATGCATAATTTTTTAAAAACTGAAAAAAAAAAAAAAATCAGACCAGTCGCTCCAGGTCTAGTAAGCCAGGCCCAACCCTTGGCCTAATAAAACAACAACCCATGCATGAGCCTCTACTCTTTCTTCAAGTTTAATAGGGCGAACGATGTGTCATTTGCTCTAGTTATTTTAAAAAAATGACGTGTCGCCTGAAAAACCCAGAATCTAGCCACTTTGGTTGCCGGAAAAACAACTTTCTTTGTGGTTTTCACACGAAATCCTATTTTCAATCCATACTCACAAAAAAACCAATAAACCACCCCAAAACCTTAAATCCACCGAAACAAAAAATTTTCCCGGGTCCATATATGTTATTTTAGGTGTTTTTAAGGTAAAAAACACATAAACATAACTCCCCTCATCATATAGAATATTTAACACAAAAATCATTTGTTTTTGTGGCTGAAATCTTCCCCGACATCTATTTTCTCTTTCAAAACTAGAATACGAAGACTCTTTCCCTCTCCCGGTAACAAAAAAAAGACTGAAAAAAAAGAAAAATAAGTTAGGTATCAAAATGTATTGTTTTTGAATTCAAGAGACCGATCACTTAATATCTAAAAAATACGAGGGATTAAAATGAATGTTGTAACGAAACTTTCAACCCGCTTTTTATGTTACCCATGATTTTTACTTCAGTATCTTAGCTTTAATTCAAAAAAAAAATTAATAAAAGGCTATTTTGGGTTTAAAGATAAAATTGTGCAAAATAAATATTTAAAAATAAAAATAAAAATTATAAAAAAAAACACTACTTCAATCCATTCAAGATATATTATGAGAAAGCACACAATAATTCCAACATAGTAAAACACAGATGGTTAAACAAGTACAAGAACAGGTTGGAGTTGTAAATATAGCAAGTTATTGGCGGCCAGGGTTCTCCACATGGTCGCTAAAGTTGTGTTCTGGGAGTTCAGCGAACCGCGTTTCTTAAATTCTTTTTTATTTTAAATTATTTTTTTAAAATCATTTTAATATAAAAAAACATTAGATGACATCCTCGGTATAGCGAGGATATGACATCCACGGAGGCAGTAGTGACGTAGCCAACTATTGTACACATGACACCTCCTCGGGATAGCGAGGGAAAGACAGGAAAAGCCCGCCCTCTCAATGCTCTCGTCCATACATATAAAGCGAACAAATTGAAGAGAAGGTGATCAATTGTGGTGGGCCAACCATTTATCGTGGGCCCTAATTATGACGTGGCCACCAAAAATAATTCTTTTTTCATGGTTCTGGTAAATGACACAACATTGTTAGAAAAAAACTTTTATAGAGCATACAACTGGCAAAATGTGGACAAAGGATTCATCAATATCTTATCAGCCTCAATCAATAATATCTAACCTTCTCGTCACTCTATCCTTTCCCATTTAAAGAAAAGATATTTATTTCGAGGAAAT
>Ga0325411_1004305_pt1 | contig 15985 bp, 18 predicted proteins | sample PopdelMetagenome_13_FD_206181 | JGI IMG/M metagenome (GOLD analysis project Ga0325411, IMG submission 206181) | Populus deltoides microbial communities from Bellville, Georgia, United States - Xylem-PdIQD-R4 | ecosystem: Host-associated > Plants > Phyllosphere > Stem > Wood/Secondary xylem...
ATTATTACAATATTTTCAACACTATATATAGTGGCTGATACCTTTCATTGATCACAATCTTGGTGTCCCTCCACCCCCTATTGACTGTTCGCTCTCAGTCATTTTTTTTTTAATTATTATTATTTTAAGAATGGCAATTGGTTAAATAGGACTTGCGGTTAAATACATTTTTAATTCAAAAAAATAAAAGAAGAAATGAGTTGCGAGTGAAGAATTTTATAAAAAAAAAAAAATTAGGTAAATCGAATATATTATTTGATATAAATAAATCAGGATACATTATTTTATTTAACCACGTCAATAAACATAATTATATAAAAAAATTGATTTGAAAATAAAGTTTTTATATTTAATTATTACATATATCATGTTTCAACCTACGAGTGATATTATCATTGTCTCTTTGTTTTTGTTTTCTCAAGAAATTTGCCATTGTTAACCTAATTGCTAAATAGCAAAAACTACAGGGACTGCTGTAAAAGCTAAACGTTTCTTTTCTTTATTAAAAAAAAAAAAAAGTCCAACTCCATTTCTTGCAGCTTGCAGTTTAGTTGTCGGTGGAGTGAGGTGGGGTCAGCTTCTGTTCTTTCAAATCCAGCCTGTTATTGCATAAACAACCTACACTTATTCCCGCATCCAGCGAATCCTTACCGTTGATCTCTCCCAAACTTGTCCGCCCTTTAACCACCACTGGGCTTACGGAAGCCGAAAAAGACATCCGATCTAACACTCTCCAGTTCTTTTTAGTTTGGTCTGTCGGTCTCTCTCTCAATATTCGTTTCCCCTTCAACTGAAGCTCCACATTCTCCCCGGTAAGTTAAGATCTTCAATTTTCTCTCAATTTCCGATGCTTCTTTCTCCATTTTAATGATCTGGGTCTCTTCCTGATTCACTGTTTAGGGTGTATACTGGGAGAAAATTACGGAGATGATGAAGATTTCCATCGGGATCATTCTTGCACTTGCTTTGGTTAATTTAGCACTTGTTGTGAACGGAGATGATTCGGAGAAGACAATAGTGAAGACCGTGAAAGGAAAGAAATTGTGTAAAAGAGGATGGGAGTGCTTAGACTGGTCCGAGTACTGTTGTAATCAAACAATTTCTGATATCTTCCAGCCTTACCAGTTTGAGAACCTGTTTTCGAATAGGAATTCTCCTGTGGCACACGCTGTTGGATTCTGGGATTACCGGTCTTTCATTCTTGCTTCCACCAGTTTTCAGCATCTTGGGTTTTGTACCACCGGTGGCAAGGCTATGCAGATGAAGGAGCTTGCTGCTTTCCTTGCTCACGTTGGCTGCAAAACCTCCTGTTAGTACTCGTTTTTCTTTTTTAATTAATTGATCTAATGCATTCTTAACCCTATAAATTGTTTTTTTATTTTTTGCTGTTAAATTAAATCTATCGGATCGAGTACTAAAAGTAAAATAAAACTGTGTGTTTTTTGTGATTAAATCTTCCTGGGTGACCGAATTTCGAAATCTTTGTTAATTACTTGTGCTGGATAGGATGCGTTGATTTTTTTTTAATAGAAGTCTGTATGAATCACGTTATAGTGAAGTTTACAGAAGTCATAGTGGTTGAAGGTGTTCTGCATACATAATTGATAGTGATGGTAATTTTAGGTGGTTATGGAGTCGCTACTGGAGGACCATTGGCCTGGGGTCTTTGCTACAACAAGGAAATGAGTCCTAGCCAGTCATACTGTGATGATTTTTACAAATACACCTATCCTTGTACTCCTGGAGCTGAATACTATGGCCGAGGTGCCATACCAATCTTCTGGTATGTTACCTTCCTTTGTGTCTACAATTTAACGATCATTTGCTTTTTTATTTGTCTCTTCTTTTGACACTCCTATCCTATCTCTCATAAATGTACCAGCATGTTTTCTTTCCATGGAGATAAAATTATTGGAATAATATTTAAATGTGTACAAGTTCAAGTCTGTAACTTGCATTGGTAGATCTAGTTAGATGTAATATCAAACAGAAGCTATATTTTTTATTCCCTCTTTGCTTTTAAAAATGTGGAAAGCCCATGGAAAAATAGTTTTACTGCATTGTTAGAACTTAACATCCAAGAGAATTCAGATCATTTTTATGCTGCTCCTGTAACCATAGGAACTATAACTATGGAGCTGCTGGAGAAGCTCTGAAGGAGGATTTGTTGAACCATCCTGAGTACATAGAACAGAATGCCACCCTTGCCTTCAAGGCTGCAATGTGGAGGTGGTATACCCCGATAAAGAAATCACAGCCTTCAGCCCATGAAGCCTTTCTTGGCAAATGGAAGCCCACCAAGAATGATACCCTTGCTAAGCGGGTTCCTGGTTTTGGCACGACAATGAATGTTCTCTATGGGGATCAAGTTTGCGGCCAGGGTGATATAGATGCCATGAACAACTTCATCTCCCATTATCTATATTACCTTGACTTGCTGGGTTTGAATAGAGAGGATGCTGGGCCCCATGAATACCTCACCTGTGCCGAGCAGGTTGCATTTAATCCATCAACTTCCAGTCCTTCAGCATCCTCCTGAGCTCTTCATTCATGCTAGTTCAAGGCAGCCCCATCGAAATTATCATACCGGTGCTCATAAATAAAGAGTGGGAAATTACGCATGCAAGATTATTTATTTTGAGCTTTAGTCTGTTTGGGAAGCTCACTTATCTGGACAACTATACCATATGGATTGATTGTATGTTTCTGTAGATTTTAAGATTCATCGTGTCTAAATTCCTTGTTGTGTCTGGTATGCAACATGTACTGTATCTACCATTTTGTTATTCAGTGTTCTTTCGCAGGTGTACTTAAGTTTGGAACCAAGTGCTTTGTTTCACACAAGTTATCCTTTGTCCAACTGTTTTTATCTTGTTTTTGTTTTTGACACATAAGTTGTTTTGTCATCGCTTTTGGTTCAAAGGACTATGCAATTCAGGCAAATTCTTTCCATCAATGATTCTATTCACCAATCACAAGTTGCATTGATGCTTGATGACCCTGAACTCTTAGCCGGCTTGTTTCTTGTATCATATATTTCAACGCTTATCAATCCTTTTTCCTCGATAATATCTTACTATGTTCCGTTTTCTTGTCTCTTTTGTTTTTGATACTTCCGATAACATTGGCTAGGCTCCTCCCATTTATAGGCAACAAGGGACTACATTTCCCTTTCCCCCCTCTTCTTCACTTCAATTTCTGCGCGTCTTCTCCCTCTCCCCAATCTCCATTTCCCTCCCTCCCCTTCACTTCAACAAGGGCTCCTCCCTTTCTGGTTTCTCAACATTTTTTACTCTTCAAAAAGATAGATCTTAGACACATATACGGACTAGAACTAGATCTATAGAGGTGGGAAATGATTGTTTGTATCGGAGGTGGAGATGGGGAGAGGGACGCATCGCCACCCCAACCCCAAAGCATTCGCAACGCCGGTGTTTCTTTGGCTGACGTTTTGGTACCCAGGGGATCACCCAGTTCAACCCATGTAGTGATTGTGATGGATGCCTTGAGAGGGTTCTCCTGGGAGCCCTTCCTGTGGGCGCTTGACCATGTCACTGGCACTGGCTACACTATCACTCTTCTTGGGGTCATGCCGTGGATCCCTCTTGCATGTAAGTCTTTTATTTATTTTTATTTTTTTATTAATATAGGTATTCGGACCAGTTTACGCGTACTTTGACTAATCCTACGAACTCTGAAATTAATGATCATGTAAGCCTTTAGTGACCTTGAAGTTTGTGAGACTCGACTTGGTGTGATCTCTATAAAACAAACCTAGAATCTAATGAATTAATTTTTTATTTTTTTATTTATTTATCACATTCTATTTTGATCTGTATATTGATTTTATTTATGCCAATTACCGCACACTACCAGGCTGTCAATGGCCAAAGGTTGAATTCCCCGCCCCTCAATCTCTCTTACAATTTCTTTTGACCAAAGTAATTGCCCATTACAGCTTGGAACCAGATCACCTAATTACAATTTTTTCCTTCTCAAGGGGAAGATATTAACTTTGATTTGTAAGAATGTCAAGTATTGATGTTTTTTTTTGTTTAAAAATGAATTAAAATGATTTTAATTATCAATTTTATTTATCATCAAAGTCAAAGTTAACTTCAATTATATATCTTTATGTTTTTTATATTAAAAAAAACAAATATTTTATGATTGTTAAAGTAATTTAAAACAAATATCAAAATATTATGTTCATAGTTTATGTGTGATTTAAATATAAAAATACCCAATCACTACTTAATAAATATTTAGATCTCGATAAAAAAATAATAATCTTATAATTAGATTTTTCCCCGTTAATTAGAAATTCTAGCTTCACCAATTGTGTAGAGGAGCCAAACAATAAATGCGTAATATTCTAAGTATAAGTAAATTATGATGACTTTAATTCAGACTTTAAATTAATTAATTTTGCGTTTCGTTTGTGCTGGCTAGTGTCGCTGAAAACATGGTTAGACGTCTGGACATTTGATCTTGGAGATTGGTCGGCACTCAAGGGCAGGGGTGAATGGAAGAATGACCAGAAGTCTCAGAAGATTCGTGGGATCATCCAGCTCTGCGACCAGAAAGGGGTTCGAAATTAATTTTTCACACATAAATACCAAATACTTGATAATTAATTAACTGTAATTGACCAAGAGAAATGCCTTTTCATATCATATCATATGTATGATGTCTTGTGCAGGTGGTTCCTTGCATGAAAGTTGCAATGGGGCATCCCTTGAAGCTTGTGGTTCTCGAGCAAACCACAAGTCTTCATGCAACCTTTGTTGTTATCGACAGGCATCTGAAAAAGAACAAAGCATTCTATGCCGACAGACTGCCAAGCAATGCAGTTATAATGAACAGTGATGGAGGTGTTGACATGCTGAAAATCCGATCTACCGATCTCTCATGTTCAACTACAGAACAATCCCCAGCAACTTTAAATATTCCACTGCCTCCTCAGATTATTATCTCCGAAGAGCTTTCTGTGCTTCTCAGGTCCAGAATCCATCAACAGGCTGCAGATAATGATCATAAAAAAGAAAACTAATTAAGGAAAATGTACGCACGTACGGGTGTTGAATATTGTTCTCCCAGATTTCGAGTGCATATAAAGGCATATAGCCTAAGAATCTCTGTTTTTCTTTCTTTCCTTCCTTTTCCCTTGGAGCTAACGAGGGGATGCAAAATACTTTACGAAATAATATGCATAGAAGGTCTTGTGGTATTATGATCTTGTACAAAAATATAAGAGATTTTCTTCTCAAATTTACATATGTTTACTCACAATGGACCATTATGGATATTGGAAAACAAATATCGAGAACATCACCACCAAATAACAAGATCAGTTAATGGCAAAGGATCAAATCGGCATTGTTTTGAATAAATACTCACGTGGTTTTGAATAAATACGTGGTAGGACATAGGTAGAGCCAGATAAACCCTATTTGCTCCGGCATTCTTGATGAATATTTGTTTCCAGTACATCTCGTTTCTGCTACTACCATATATGGTTTCTCTTCCTATTAGAAATGGTGATCGTCTTGTCATTTCGCAATGTCTAAAAGTTATGCTCTTAAGAGGCTTCATCCATTCTTCCCTTATTATCTCTTTTGACATGGGACCATAAATGCCATACCAGAGTCCACCCTTTGTTTTGCTGCTGGTAAGAATCTCCTTTCCTCTACAGGCTTGATGGGTTTGGAGTTTTCGTAAATCAAAGTTGTTTCGCCACAGTGAGGGAATTTGTATTGATCCCATGCCCCTTTCATCTAGATGTGTACCTTGTGGGTTTTGATCTGTATAGCCATGCAGCTCTTCGATCGATGTGTTTCCTTTTATTTCACTGTTCATGTCGTTGGTCTTTCTCTCCCTCTGATCCCCCAATTCCTCTGTATATGAGCTTGCCTAATTAGGAACAAACGTGGCAAACATATATATATATTGTGGTTCTTGCTTTTTATATGCAAATATGCACCAGCCCATGAACCATATAAACTCCACAGCTGCATCACTAGCTATGAATTCAAGAGGTTATAAACTTCCAGTGGCCAAGGAATGGTCAAGTCAGGTATATTTAAGAGGCAATTCATTATGTAGAAAAAACTAGCTCAACTATCAAATGGAGTGGAAAGGAAAGCAAATTATTAATTAACTATTAACTAAAAAAATTAAAACGTGTGGGAAATTTAGTGTAAAATATATTGTTAATCCCTCCACATCTTCACATGACATTATGGATGAACCGTTCACAATACTATTTTTTTCATTTCTTTTTTTTTTATTTGACCCTTGTTATACCAAATTATAAATTAATTTGTTGGAGGAGAGTGGAGTTGCAAGACAAGGAATCAATGTAAAAATTACAGGAAATGGATAGCTTTAAAAAGTTGGATAAAATATTTATTATAGTCTCTGTACATTATAAATTATAGATATTAGATATTGTGTCTTTTTAGTTTCCAAAATTAAAGGAAAAATAAGAAAAACTTTATTTTTCTTGTTATTTTACTCCTGGTGTAAGAGAAGTGAGAGAAAATTATTAAAATCTGGTGTTAGAGAGAGAAAATTTGTGTTCACACTTATTTTCACCAAAACAATTGAAATTGATGTAAAATTATTTCTTTTAATAAGAGAAGCTTATATTAAAGGTTTTTTACCTTGAAATTGCTAAGAAAAACATATATGATCTTAGTTAGATTTTTTGTTTTAGGTTTAGGGATGGTTTTTTAGACCATGAATGGGCTTATCAAGTTTCTTTATATATATAATGCTGAACTAACAGATCCCATAGACTAAATCAAAAATTTGAATCTCTGACTTGGTGTAAACTTGAACCACCTTCACTACTTATAATGCTCAAAGAAGCAACGACATTTTATAAGGGTAACATCCACCTCAAATATGCCCAAATTATACGATGTTTTGGCGCTACAAAAATAGGCACAAGACATGAAAATTATCGACTGCTCAAATAATAACCCCAACTGTATTTGACATTTTTGGATAATCTTGAGAACACATCAGATAGGCAATTGGGCATTTGGATATAACAGTTGGGAGAGCAATGCAAGGAAAAACATGCAGAAAAAGTTTACCACTGACTTTCTCATGGCTTCCACCCCCTCTTCAAGTCCTATTTTCCAAAGCCCTGTTGGATGAATGCATGCAGATCTCCATGCTTCCAACTCCATCCCCTTTTCGCCACGGTTTAACCCACATATAATGGGTGAGTGCAATCCCATCATGTTCAATCAGGCTTCTGTATAGACTTAAGAGGTGCGACTTTAAGCCTGCAGAAAGGCCAACAGACCTGTCTGGCCAGTGAATGAATATCGTGACAGACGCGTGTAATACATGGGGACTTGTTATATCGAAACTCAAATTAAATATAAGATGACCTAAGCCATGTAAAAAATCTCTGTACACTCAAACCTGGGACTAGCTGTAACCTTTGTGTGTTTCCCCCATTCACAGTGGGAAGAAATATTACCCAAAGTGAATGTCCAGAGAAAAAAAATTTCTGATCCACCATTCATCAATAAATCTAATGATTTCTTTTTTAATATTTGTTCTTCTATATGTTAATTTTGACCGTCACTATTCTGTACTGGTTTCAGCAAACTAAACTGAGCAGCAGTGTACTTAGCAGCAACAACAACAACATAGCCCATCGCACATTCAAACTGCGAGCAGAATTAATATAGTGGTAGCCTACTAAATGTACAGTTCCAGTCCGTTCATCCTGCACTTGGATGCTTGAAGAGCCTGAAATCAACAACAATAAATTCAGCATAAATGGAACTGGATACCAGAAACCTAAATTTTTAACTGCATATATGATTTTCACCTAGCAATCTTCAGTGATAAGTCAAAACAGAAGTAGCATTAATTCTCAAAACTTTTGGAAATTTCGAACCAGAACACAACAAACAAGATATTCAGCTCTTGGCTTGAGTGTGATGATGCAGTATAGGAACAATAAAGTTTACTTGTTTATTTGTAATTTAATACATTTACAATTTTATTATTATTTGACTGATGATGCATATATGATGTTATTGTAATTATTAACAAGTAATATTTTATTTCGATTCTTATTTCCTATTTAGTTGAGGATAGAAGTTTCTTGGTATCTATATAAACATCATATCCTTTGTGGAAGGAAACCCTCAAACCGAACTGATTGATTCAATGAAGTTATTTCAATTTGAAGTTTTAAGGGTTCAGTTCTTTTTAATCTTTAGTATTGTATTCCAGTTTATGCTAAAGTTAAATATCACTTGATTTCGAATTAGTATGCCAGTCCTATCAGTCTGATCGCTTGTTTTTCCTTATTATATTATGAATATGTCTAAATACCACAAAGATGAACCACAAATTATCAGACCATATTCTAATAACAAAAACCACTTGCACCAGAAAGAAATGTAAAACAGCAAACAAAGATATTCAAAAGCATAAAGGAAAAATAATTATAGACTCACAGTTATATTCAGTCCATCCAATGGCCTGATTTTCAAGATCATACAAGACTAGTTTATTTGAAAGTACTAAATCTGCAAAAGGAAATGAAGAGAAAGGATTAGAAGAATTTCGCAAATGATCAAAGTTTCTACTGATGGATAATCACAGCAGATGTCCCCTTGAATTAGTTATGTTTTATGGTGGAAGAAGACACTAAGTTTCCATGATCTAAGAATAAACTACAAAAGGATATGTTTGATAATTTACAAACTATACACATTCCATATAAGGATAACACCAACATGTATGTATTTTGCTTATACCTCCCAAAAGTGTCATGTTCCTTCTATCCCTCGATTGCACTCCACTGTTCTGCCATCCAATGCACCACAAACCTTCCTGTAAAAATCCAAATTAGTAACCGGGTTAATTTATCTTATTTATTAATGTAAAATTTTGATAGCAAACACAGCTCAGAAATTCGCCACCGAATGAATAGCAAGCATGGTGCTGTATAAGATATGCATCTGAGAAGAAAGGCAAGGCATTAACGAAGGGCAAGGAATTTATGAAGCCATTGGCAAAATGACTTTTAGGCCTTGAGCAACTTCTACAAGACAAAGGACTTCACCAAAGAAGTTATCTAACCAGAGATGGGCATTGGATTAAGCAAACCAATTGACATGGGTTCACGTATGATCATTAACAGTTGGGAAACAACAATAAAAATGATCCAGGGAAGCAATGGCAAGAGACCATACCCCCCCACCAACGACCACTGAGTAGGGGACAGTTTGAGAATTATGAGAAACTGGTTGGACTTTTAGAAGGACAAATTGAAGGTCAGAACTTAGAGCATTTAGGACAGCCATGTACAAAATAGAACATTTTGAAGTGGAGAGGTAGAAGGTGGAGGGACCTTTTATGAGGATTAGATTTACAGTAATAAAGATTTGAAGAAGGAATTTAAAACAATTTCTTTGACAGAGGGGCTAACTGGATAAAGAACACACAATTGGGTAAAGGATGATGGTTAAAACAACAATAGGGTGGCCAATGGCTATCAATAAAAGAGTGCTGTCAGAGAACTATAGAGGTAGAAATAATATGTGACCCATTCACACACATACAAACAAAATCTGTAAGCATGGCTACACACACATACATACAATTAGGAATATGAAGGCTATGTCTAATGCAATGATAGCCTTGTGCCTACAACCAAGATGTTGACAGTTTGCGCCCCCAGGTAGTCACTTCACGCAAAAATGCTAAAAAGTATGACTTCTCCAGACTTCCTCGGTACCCCAATTTGGTGGGATCATAAAAACACAAAGGCATCAACTTCCCTGAGCTATTAGTCAACGATCAAAACAGTCCCTCAACCAAAAGATTTTATTATTTGCTACCTTAAACTTTCAAATTCACAATTAGTCCTTCTGTTAGGTTTTCATTAAAACTTGACGAAGCATTCCAACAAGCCACTATTTGGCATGACCCAGCCACCTTTATCACCATTTTCACCTAAAAAATAATGCCCATAACATCCAATATTACTTTAGCTTCTAATCACCATTCAAGCAAGCTCTAAGCACAAGCCAGACTTTAATTTTAAATCTTGAAATTTTTGGACTCTTTAAACTTGAGTTTGAAATAGTTTTTAAGGGTTAATTGATGTTGTGTAGATGATTTTGGAATTTTGTAGGACTAATTGAGAAATTTCAAAAGTTTCAGGGAATTATTATCACTTTGACCAAAAGTTCATGAAGGTCTATACATTTTTTCAAAAATAAATCTCCTTTGAATGAGAGATGCAGACTAACTGATGATTTTTGGATTGATATTTTCCTATTAAATCATTTTGGTTCTTTTGTTAGGCATTGCAATTGAGTCCTGTTTCCTATTTAGAAATTAACTAACTTTAATTTAGAATACATTATATTCCCAGTTGTAGGAGTTCGCTTAAGCTTTCTATTGATGATTGAATCAATATCCAAACTTTTTTAATGGTTAGAGTTTGGTGCTTGTAGGAAAGAGCTAAAGGTTATGGTTTAAGGAGATGTTTATTTGATGATTTGAATATTGAAAATTCTTGCTTATCCCTGTCCCCGGCTGAGATTTCTAGGTTATTTCGCCTTTACCTCTGTTCTCTATGTTTTTTTACCCTGCTATCCTGTGTCAGTGTGTGCACGTCTAAAAAGTTGCTTTTATGCCCTAGCAACACAGGGGATTCTATCATATTTTAACATTTGATCCGTCATTGTGCTTAAATAACAGATAAAGTATGAAAAGAACTGAACAAAAACAATGCAGTGTCCACTAGGGATTGCTTTGAAAAAAGAAAATCATTGCTGCATAACTGCCTAGATGAAGTCCAAAATTTCAAATTATTTTCCTTGAAAACCATGTAAAAGCTGAATTCAATTCATTGATAGCTTATGAGCTATTAAAAAACATGTCCATTATGTATAACACTAGATGATTAGATTTGAGGCCTGCAGTCTAAGGAGATGAGAAGCTATTCTAAAAGAAAAGAGCAAAAACATGCTAGAGAACTGCAAAACCAAAGCTGTAAGAATTTTTACAGTGCATTATACTTACAAAGGGAAAAAGATACTCGTGTGGATAAACCTTCAAGATAACTGAGTTTTCAAAATGGAAAGTGACATTAGGAAATCCATCATCCAAGCTGCAAATGAAACAAGAAATGTATGAGCAACTCCATTCTGCACCTCAATACTGAAATATTATTCAGGAGGACATCTGCGTGAAGTCTGAACAAAGTATAAAGTTACTGTAAAACAATAATCAATTTCCGAGAATCATTGTTAAAGAAATTAACGAAACTGAGAAACAAACACTGGTCCCTTAGTAGACGAATTATGACAGAAAGAATCTGAAACTGAGTTTCATGTTTAGTCTACAGATCATTAAAGGAAGCTTGAGCTAAATGAAATGAAAAGAAAGGAATCAAATTTATGCACTTTTACCAGCACAAACTTATACAGTAAGAATTGCTTTTCTCGAATTTACAGCCATAATCCATGCAGAAGTAGTCATAGGATTTGCTTTCCTGTTTTGCTTCAACTATCATTAATCTTCAAGATAATACAAAATGAGCCCCAAAGGCTCACCAGAGTAGTGAAAACTTACAAGACACTCAACACAGAAACAAATCTGAAAGGAGAAGAGAGTAAAGAACATAAACACAATCGGTACACCTTCCAATATAAAAGGTAGCATATATATTCATAAGACTATTACCATTTTTTTAATATGATATCCATTAATGAATTAGCCATATACTGATGTTTGATGCGTGTGAAACAAAATCAGATGTACAAGATATAAAATATCATATCTGAGAAGAATACAATTTTAAAAGATAACCACAAGAGAATTTTCAAATTTATATCTTGAAATTAATGTTCCTAGAAGCTTTAATGAAAAATAAAAAAAAAACAAAAGCTACAGACTGTACCTGTCAGAGTACTGGAAACATGTATATTCATCACGAACAGTATGAACTTTCAGATCAGGTTGCTGAGAGATTATCTGATAAAGACAAAAATCACATAAGTTCACAATTTATAACGAGAATTACAGCAAACAACAGCTATTTAAATCATATACCTTACTTACTAACGGCTTATAAACCATTTCTGGAAGATAAGCTAAGGTTGTACCACTGTCTATTATAGCACCCTTTCTGTCCCCTGCCTCAAATACATCTGTTGGAAGACTTAGGAATTCATGACCAACTTGAACTGCCGTCATATTGACATTGTAATGGGGCCTAAAAATTTTATTACCAAAGTGTAGCTTCATATATTAAATTCCATACACCAAGATCTAACACACCTAAGAAGAACACACTAAGTGTTTAATATTAAAATAGTCATGGATGAAGAAACAAATCCAACTTAAAAAGCTTTAAGATCATGAGCATGGAAGAAACCCTATCCATTAAACCATAACATAAATTTGGCATTAAATGTTGTAAAAAGTTGTTATATTGGTACTGAGACTTAATTTTCAACATAAATCTGGCAACTGATACATATGAACTAATGAAGCACATAAAATCAGCTCCTATCTTTTGCCATGTAATTAGCAATAAAAGTTCTTTTGTAAAGTGAAGATTCAAAAAGGAACTTGTTTCGTCTTCTTTTCTTTTATTATATGTTTGGAGGATTCCTTATACTCCACTTTGTATGTTTTTATATTCATCTTTCAAATAACATCTTTCTTTAATAAAAAAAAGGGTATCCCTGAACCTTAAATGAGAAAACATACAGCAATTTCAAAAATAAATCACGTACTGATTTGGTATCAAAGGAGTCATGTTGACTTTTGGTTGCACAACATGCCCAATAACAAATATTCCACCTCCATTTGTACCATCTAAGCAGTGCGCAAATATCTTCTTCACTTTTCCAGTTACTGCCAGCTGTGAAATCATCGACGAATTTGATTTTCCAAAACCAAGTATCCCATCAAGTGCTTCTTCATTAGATGACCCTAGATCTCCTGATTGTCTAGCACCACACCTATCTCATCATCGCATCAACTTGATCAATGTCAGGGGGTAGAAAGACAATAGTTATAAGAACAAGAGAGGGAGGGAGGGAGTAATTGAGAAAAAATGGATAAACGATAGATACAACATGCAGATCTATATGCATGTGTATATGCACACAGGATATGGGGATCAAAATTAGTACTAATTACTAAAACGACAAGAACCTAGTTAAAAAATAAACTTGCAAGTTCCTAGGCAAATATTATTGACAGCCATTTCAATTATGAAATTTGTAAGATTTCAAAATTAGCTAATTGAGTGCATGGAAATGGTTGAACCAAATATTTCCAAAGACAATGAATGTCAACCCAGGTCATAAATAATCAACATAATGCTATCCATTGGTCATTGTATGAAATTTAAAGAAGTATGATCAAAGTTTCTTCTCTCAATGAATAAATGTAATAGAGTTAAACCTAAGCTCTAGTACATTTTTTTTATTTGGATAAATTTTCTGATCTCCCTTTTTCTTTAAGCCCCCCCCCCCCCTCTCCTTCACTTCTTCTTCCTCTACTTGCCAAATTAACCCTAGATAACCAAAACATTACCTATGAACTCAGCATGCTGCGAGAAATTTCTCTAAAGACAATTAAAAGCCAAGACTGGATTACAAATGAGGACATTGAAGCACTTTTTGAACAATGTGGCTTGTTCAAGATATTAGCCAATTGTGCCTCAATCAACTAGCCAACACCTTCAGCATGAATGAGATAAGCTACATAACTGAAAGCTCTTAGAAAACTACAATGAAAGTGAATTCCAAACCCAATTGAGATAAATCCACAGAAACACATCTAAACTGAAATCCTAAATTTGAAAACAAGCACTTACGATCTATCAATTGGTAATACTAAGTGGCCTGGGTGGTTACATCATAGCAATCTCATTCATATCATGCCAGCATAAGAACCTAATATTCTTGGATACTTCCTGATGCATATTTGATAAATCTAAAGCAAGTTCCAAACTCTTCCTTTTGGAAAAACATGCAATTTTCTTTTTATGCTCTGGATGATTGTTCCTTAAGACAACCTTTTTTATGCATAGACTTGGATTAATACCATGAATGGCAGCAAAATATATACTGAAATTGTTCACAACATATATTTAAACTAACATAGACAAAGAAATGTGTCCAGAACCAAACAAAGACAAGCTGCAACCATTGAATATTTAACAATGTAACAACAAAACAGCATACAAATAACAACACAATTATTTGTGTATGTATCCAGCTGACTTTTCAAAATTTGTAATTTCGAGATTTGCACCTTGTATCATATCCTTTTCTTCTAAGGTACCCAATGTCATTCACTAAGTAAAATTCCAGCAAGTCCCCTGAAGACCCCCTTTTTATAGATAAACCCGAAAGAGTTTCTCTATGAACAAATACCTTCGAAAGATCAATAAGCAAGACAAAGAAAAGGTGACAAAGAAAAAACTTAGGTCCCAAAGTTTCCTCTACCTTGGGACCGCAGCACTCGTCCGTTATATCCTTTTCTTCTAAGCATGTGAAGCATTCAATAACCTAAGAAGCACCTTAAAATGAAGTTTAAACCCATTAATCAAAACTTGCGTACCTAGTAGTGGCATGCAAGAACAATAACAAACTCACCCAAATATAACACTTCCATTTGCTGCAGTAGTTTTGAGATCACCAGAAACTCTAGCATACTGCACAACATCCCTGACAAAATAACCAGCAGTGGAACTCCCATCTCCATAAATCTCAAGATACGGACAAGACATATTAGCGGTGCAGCCAGGTAATTGACCCCCATTTATCTCATAGCAAAACTCTTGATCACAAGGAACCAGCTTCCCAGTGTCTGACTCGTTTATATTATATAAAGTAAGATCAATCTGCAAAGAAATAAATAAAATATTAATTCAGAGATAATAATAATAACAATAATAATAAAGAAAAGAAAAGAAGATGAACATCAAAGAGAAGGAACAGAGGGGGAGGGAGAGAGGCATACACCAAGAGAGCTAGTTTTTGGGCATTCTCTGCATTGAATACAATTAACCCACATAATATCACTTCCTGTATCCACTTGTACATAGTAGTCCTTCGTCGGTGTTCCAATCCCTATCTTAGCATAATATAGCCTACAGATACATATTCGGACCCAAAAAAAAAATTATTGAATAACAATAATAATAAAAGTAAACAAAAGTGAGGATTATATGTATAGAAAAACGAACCCGAGGATATCGGGACGACCGATGCCGCCGAGGGGAAGATCGACTCCGGCGAGAATACGGAGCTGTCGTTGATCGTCGTGTGCTTTTAGGTCACTGAGAGAACGTTGAAGGCCAGCGTATTTGTATTTAACGCTAAAAACTCCGTTGTTAGCAGAAACAATTGTGAAAGAAATCATCATCGTAAGAAGAAGAACACAGGACTGAGCCTCCGCCATCATCATCAGCATGTCCCCTCCACGACCCACCAAACTGGAATTTGGTGCGAGCGAGAAAAGCAGAGGAGAATAATAGCACGGTTTAATAATTTATTTATCGGAGGGAGGGGAGGGGAGGGGAGGGCTTTTGTGTGCACGGTGGGGGTGGACCCGCACAGTTTGCCGTCCTCACAGTTTTCGTTTCGCGAAGGGAAGACAAGGTGAGGGGAGGGACGTGAATTGGCGTGGCTTGGCGACTGCCGTCTCTCTCTTTGTTTTCTTTTTGTTAGGACGGAACGGAGTTACGGTTCTAAAGTGGATAATTGAGGGCTTGGCATCTCAATTTCTCGTGCCACCGTTAGTCCAGAATCAGCTTCTCCAATTTCCGTTAAATGGGCACATGGTGGTTTTCTATTAGTTAGACGCAATGTGTACAAGTCCACAATTTTGAATCTAACATCTAATTACATTATTTTATTTATATTAGCACTCAATTGTCTATTTCATAATATTATAGGATTGTGTTTGT
>Ga0325411_1004306_pt1 | contig 15984 bp, 10 predicted proteins | sample PopdelMetagenome_13_FD_206181 | JGI IMG/M metagenome (GOLD analysis project Ga0325411, IMG submission 206181) | Populus deltoides microbial communities from Bellville, Georgia, United States - Xylem-PdIQD-R4 | ecosystem: Host-associated > Plants > Phyllosphere > Stem > Wood/Secondary xylem...
AAAACTATGTTTGAGATATAAATTGAGTTAATTTTCAATGGTCGTAGCTCTCAAAAACATGTGTACAAGGAAAGATTATTTAATATTTCTAGTTTTACAAATCAACAACCAATTAAAAGCATTAGTTTTTCCCCCCTTTCACATCAACACCTTTCATCCATTACTGGTAACTAATATTCTCCTTCAAAGAAGGAAGTCTTTATATGTTTTGATGTTTGATTTGATGAGCTTTGCAACTCATACGAACTAAGATTAGTGTAGAAAAACACCATGATGAATGGAACTTTCTTAAAAGACCGAGACCGACTCCTTGGAGGCCAGAGTAGAATGAATAAATAAATAAAAATACAAAATATTAACGTGACAAAATCATAAATTCTGATTAATTGTACAGAATATTATATATGAGATAGAAGCAATGAAAGTAATTTCTTCCAAAGGAAAGAAAAGAAATTCAAGATTTACAATTAATTAAAAGGAAAGAAAAAAGATTTTGCATTAATGCTAACGAAGTAGCGATTATGGGTTGATTCCTTTCCTTCCTTTCAGACAGTCAAAATCTCAGAATATACATTGGGGGTAGCCTGAGAAAGAGAATACAGACAGATTCCAACGATTCTAAATATGGCAAAATCAATAAATGCCTCAACCTGATAAAATGCGATGCGATTTCCTTGATTTATATTAGGGAGAAATTACCCCCCCAAATAATTCCTTATATTTGCCTACATTAAATTCAGTCGTCTGTATATATTTGTACAAGCACAGACTCTCTCTCACACGCATCACAGAACTGTTAATTCTTGGATTGACGTTCACTTTTCAAAGCAAGCAAAGAAGATGGCTTCTCCGCTTTGCTTTATTTCTTTAATCCTCCCCTTGGTGGTCATTTGTGCATGCTGCCCTTCCCGCACCGCAGCAATTAGGTTTGAAACGAAAGCCGATGCAGCGTTAGTTCAGAGCATATGCAAGGAGTCCCAGGACCCCGACTTCTGCAATAGGACTCTAGCCGTCGACCCACGTGTTTCTGCAGCCAGCATGGATGGTTTAGCCATGTTATCTATTTCATTGACCATCGATCAATTACAAACGACATCGGATAACATTGCTATCATTCTTGGTCAAACCAATGACCCAGTTGGCAGGCAACGACTTGGAGTTTGCCGGACTGATTACAAGGATGCGCTAGGGCAGTTTCGTAGAGCTTCCTCTTCATCAGACGCCAGGGCTTATTGGGATGTGATCGATCGGGTTAGAGATGGAACCAACAAGGTTATAGATTGTGAAAATATTTATAAAAGAGATCCTATTAGTGTGTCACCCATCACAACTGATAACCACAACGTTATTAAACTATCAGAGCTTGCTTTGATAATTGTTGATAAGATTCTTCCGCATTAAGTTGTTGGTTTATCAGGATGTGATCAGATGCCAAGACAGTTCTTTCGAGGTTTAAATCATCATATTGTTTGTCTTGTTAGCAATTAATATATGATATATTGATTATTATGGCAGTGTACTTTTTTTTATTTGATTGTTAAGTTGTTGAAATGTTAACTATCATATCTCACATATTTCAACTAAAAGATTCATGTATAAATTATTGTTTATATAATGAATTATTATTTATATCATGAATTCATATTTAGTGTTTTTTTTGTTAGTTTTAATTAAAAGCAAACATCATATGTAGTAAAATAAAATGAATCTTTCTTTGTCTTAATTTTTTTTTTTAAATACAGAACCTTCTAAGAAAAAAAAACCTAAAACTAAAATGAGATATACCCATCATATCAGGCTGGAGCAAATGCCCTATCCTATAAGACAGGCTCTCCCAAATCTGAGAGTACTCCTCTCTCTTAGTAGTCAGTTTAGCTAAGTAATCTGCACACGAATTAGTTTCCTTTAGAGTATCTTGGATACTTATCTCTCACAATCTTGACAACAAGTCTTTAATCTTTATAATGATAGCATCAAATTTATGGAAGCCTATGGAATCCTCTTGTACAAGTCTGAGAAAGAGTCCATAGAATCTGAATTACAAATGATCATAGTCAGACTCCTATCCTAAACAAACTGCAAGTGGCTCAAGAAAGAGATTAGATCCTACAGCATAACCAGAGAAACCAATTAGCCAATCACCATTATTATTCCTTATTAGGCCTCCAAAACATGTGCGTCCTGAGTTGCCAAGAGAGCTCCCATCAACATTAAGTTTGACGAAGCCTTCATTAGGTTGTTGCAAGGATACCTTGGAGCTCTAGGACCCTTGTCATTGCAAATTAAAAACTCATTACAATCCACCTCAAAATCATAGATCTTTCTCATCAACTAAACTTCTTCTAAGTAGTGATCATCATAAGCCACATTATTGTGATGACGCCATAACCACTGTCGCGGGGGCGCGACGTCGTTTGGCGACGGCGGAGGCTCATATCGTGCCTCCTGATGAGGTGTGAAGTGTTGTGTGTTGAAAATGGTTTTTAATCATAGAATTATGATTAATGTTTAGGAGTCACCACCTAGTATTATGGTCACTAGGAACCTATGGTCTGCGAGAGTCTGGGTAAAGGACTGGTTGTGCAAGGGGAAGACATATCACCCCCAGTGCACCCTACCTAAGGTAAGCTGCATTGTTGTTTGATTGTTTTTTCTAAGTTGGGTTTCTATTGGTTGGTCTTTTCTAAGGTTCAAGGCATATCTCTCTTCATGAGAGAGTTTCTACCTTATCAGGTTAAATTCTAACCGTTCTAAAGTCTGACTATTAGCATCGCATTTCTACACTTTGTATCTTTAATACATAAGGGTGTACTTTATCATGTAATTTTACACCCCGCCAATATTAAAGTCTACATCTAGACCCTAAAAAGGATTTGAAAAAGATTTTTGACATATTGGCCAAATCCTAATGGATAATCATAAACTGGTTACGATATCCATTTTTGGAATTTTTTTTTAAACATGAAAAAGATGCAATTTTTGTTTGAAAAATATGCTTGGAAAAATTTTAGGATTTGACCGTATGCAATAAAATATTTTTTTTTCTTTTTGCAAATGTTTTGAAATTTTTTTTTTTAAATATTTTCAACAAAACCAGATAATTTAATACCAGATTTGTATTTTACAGTGTAAATATACAACCCGATATTATGCAAAATGGATAGAAAAATATTTGAGAAAATCATTATTTTTTTTTTATTTTTGAAAAAAATTTGGATTTTTTTTCAAAAAAAAAACATTAGGGGGCCGGGCCAGACCAGCCCAGCCATTTGGGCTGGGCCAAAACTAGCCCGGCCCAATAACAAAGTTAATTATTCTACCGCTGCATGCAGAAATGAATTCTGCATGCAGCGGCCTCGACAAAGAAGAAGGAGGCGACGCAGGGAGGAGAACCACCTGAGGTGGTGAGGGTCTGCGGTCGTGCTGGGGATGTCTGTCCGGCGGCTCAGGGGACTTCGGATGAGGTGACGGTGGCCTGTGGCAGTGGAAGCAGAGAAGAAGAAGAAGAAGAAGTTGCAAAGGAGAGAGAAACGCTGGAAGGAGAAGAGGAAGAAGGCCACGGTGGCTGCTTGGTGGCCGGTTGGTGGTAGAAATGGTGGCTGAGATTAGTGGCGGCCGAAGATGTGGCTGAGAAGGAGAAAGCAGAAAATGATGAAAAACAAGGGAGAAAGGCTGATTTTTTGTCAACATTGCACTCGATTTGTTCCTTGCTCCGAACATGAAATTTGCTCCTATTTATAGGTGGTGGAAGAGGGCAATCTTGTCTTCACGAGGGAAAAAATTTTAGCCCTTTATTCTGTTGAGAAGGATCCCAACCGTTGGTTCAAAGTAGCCTCCCTGCGTTATCAAATCTGCAGGAAAAGGCTGCCTGAGTTGACCTCTTCACGCCGTCGCCGGCGTCGCTGTGCTGTCATTCATCCTGAACCATTCACATGGGGTTGTAGACGAACTGCAGGGGATCCTTTACGTGCAAGTTTTGTTCTATTTGATAGAGAAAACAAGCATTAAATGCACCTGCAAACAAGGATCCAACGCTGTTTCTTTTGGGTAAAACGGGGAAGACAATGAACAGTGACCAGACGACGCGTCGTCTGGTACCCTCCTTTTTTTATATACAAAACGGTGCCGTTTTGACTAAATTAGTGATTTAATCTGATTTTCAATTCAGTCCTCCATCTTTCAATGTCTTGCAATTGAACCCCTCATTGACCATAAACTTTGGATTTAATGCAATTAAGCCCCTGATGAACTACAATTGCAGCCCTGAAATTACGCGCCTTTTACAATATGGTCCTTGGTCTCGAATTTTGTCAATTTAACCCCTAATTGACCATTAAACTTTCAATTTCTTCAATTTCACCCCCGGTTTTTGTCAATTGAATCCTCATAGTTTGCCGCCTATTGTAGAATGGTCCTTGGCCTCGGATTTGTTCAATTTAGCCCCTAATTGACCCCAAAACTTCAATTTTCTTGCAATTTGACCCCTAATTTCAATCAATTAACTTGATAAAAATTAAATTTGGTCTCTTAAAATTCCAATCTTCTCAATTAAGCCCAAATTAGGCTCCCAAACTTAATTTTTCACCAATTCAGCCCCAAATAAAATTAATTTGACCCATTTAAAGTATAATTAAGTCCTTGCACTTAATTAAATCCTTCAATTGGACTCAAATTAATTCTTAAACATAATTAAAATTTAATTTGGCCCATGATTAAATCAAATTGGCCTATTAAAAATGTAATTATGTCATTGGACTTAATTTTTATGTAAATTCGTCCAATAATAATTTAATTTGACCTTGAATTTGCATTTTTCTCCATTCTTGGGCATAATGGGGTACAATTAGACCTTGAATTTTCTCCAAAAATTACAGCTTGATTTCCCGGCTTGCTTTCTCCACGTTGCCAACTTTTTATTTTATTTTTTTGATTTTTATTTTGAAAAAAATTGATTTTTGGGGAATAACCCAGAATTGGGTTATGACAACCACCAAATAGCAACTAAGAAAAACGAGGATCTCCTAGTTATGGCAAAGGAGGCCAACCATTATTTTGCATCACTAACCCAAAAACCACTTATAAGACTTAAGCAAATTTTAATTCAGATCCTCCAAGCAACACCATAGTCGCAAAGGCAATGTAGTATGTCCTTCATATCATGATTACAGCGGCAATATGTTGTAGTATTATAAAATTTCCTATGAAATCTGAAAAGATTAGTAGGAAGAAAATCATGAAGAATGAGCTAAATACAAAATTTTACTTTCTCAAAGCAAGGTAACTTCCACACCCAATGCCAACACTAGCCATTTACAGACCCCTTCAGATGTTGAAGCAACCATAAATAGGCTGATTTAGAATTGTAACATCTTGTGAGACTAGCAAACCATGTTACACAGTCATCAAAAGGAGAAACAGTAAAGAAAGGAACAACCATAATCACATATTTTAAAATATTAGGGATGATAGTAGTCATTTTAGAAAAATTCCATTAACCATTTATCCATAAGTCTCTAACCTGTAAGTCCACATCAATAATATTAATAACATCCACAAGAAAGGATAAAAGGCCCTTCTATCAATCAAAGGTTATACCATAAATACAAGTATTTTCCAAGTTTGAATATAAACCCCTCTTTCAATTTAAGAAAAAGCTTTAACGATGGCATACCAAGTTAGTGGAGCTGACACTAGAGCCCTGGTCATACTAAACAGATCCTTATTAAAAAGATAATTGTGCTGCAAGAGACCAACCCAAAACTTATATGGACTGTTAAACATATGTCAAACATGTTTACCTAAAAGAGCTATATTAAAGAGTCTTATCTCCCTAACAACAAGCCCCCCCAAACATCTTAAGGCAAGCAATAGAGTTCCACTTTACCAGGTGGAAGCCATGAGTAAGATTCTTATTCTGCTAGATGAAACTCCTTACTAATCTGTTAACATTTGAGCAAATAGATTTTGGAATCCAAAAACATTACATGGGATAAATAGGTATAACAGACATCATTGAGCGTGTCAGAGTTAATCTCCTTGCCTTATTTAGAAGCATGTCCTTTCAAGAAGAAAACCTCTTGCTAATTTTCTCGAGGGCAAAATTAAAATAATCTTTCTTAACTCTTCCTTAAATTAGATGGAAACCCAAGTACTTGCCTAAATCACTCACAAAATGAATAAGAGATAATTGACTAAATATGTTCTTCCTTGCTCTACATACAGATTTAGAACATATAATCCTAGATTTCTCAAAGTTCACTTTTAGTCCAGATGCTTTGCAAAAATCAAATAAGACATTAGATATGAGACTAATCTAAGAATTATTTGCCTTTGTGAAAAATAGAATATCATCAACAATAAAAAAGGATGTGAGATATTTGGGCCACCACGAGATAGATGCACTGACTTCCTTGTCTTACCTGCAACTTTATTAAAAATTAAATAGAAAGCTTCTTCATACCCAAAACAAAATGATAAGGAAAGAGAGGGTCTCCTTTTTGCAGGCCTTTGTTAGGCACAAAACTAGACAGCTTAGTAACATTCCAGATAAGGGATAAAGAGAAGGAACGTACACAAAACATTATGAGTTGGATAGTCTTGTTAGGGAAACCAAAATCTTCTAAAGTAGCCTGCAAGAAATCCCAACTATATTTATCATAAGCCTTTCCAAGGTTTATTTTAACTGCAAAAAGCCCCTATTTACTTTTGGACTTGTGTATATGGTGCATAACTTCCTAGGCCACCATAACATTTTTTATGGTACATCTGCTTTGAATAAAACTACTTCGAAGATGACTAATTAACTCATCAAGAAAAGGATATAATTTTTTAACCAAAGTCTTGGTAATTAGTTTGTACACTACATTGTAGAGATTTATCGAATGGAACTATTTGAAATATAAAGGTTTATCCTCCTTCAGAATCTAAACTAGAAGAGTCTATGCTAGCCTTTGGTCAAAGTAGCAGTTAGTGTAGGCATTACTAACAAGGCTGCAAACATCATCTCCAACAATATCCCAATATCTTTTGAAGAAGAAAAGCTAGAAGCCATCCATACCTTGCAATTTAAAAGAATCTATAGTCATTAGCGTTGTAAACACCTCATCATTCATGATAGATTTTTAATAAGTCAGTCATACCTGTATGAGACACCCTAGGAGTGTTTTGAAGAATAAGTGATCTAGGTTCCACATACTCATTCAAGCAAAATAGAGACTTGTAGAAAATGAAGGCCTCCTCCTAAAGCACCTTATCATTAGTACATCAACTATCACCTAAGATAAATAATCCATTAATATGGTTGTGCCTCCTCTTGATCACAATTTAAGTGTGGAAGAAACTGGTATTATGGTCTCTAAATTTCATTCATCTCTCCTTAGATTTCTAGAACCAGAAAAGCTCCTCATGATGAAGAAAATGATTGTATTCTTTTCTTAAGTCCCTTTCTAAAATAGCCAAAGAGTGTGAAGCACCAAATTCAATACTTTGATGGACACCATAACCTAGTTTTAATGCGTCTTTTCCTTATGAATAAATTACCAAATTTTTTCTTATTAAACCTAATAGCATCCTCCTGAATGTATTGTAAAGTACTCATTACCGCTTTGCGATCAACATCTTTCGACGCCCCAAATACACAATAGTGTGGAAATTTGAATGCTCAACCCATATGGCTTCAAATCTGAAAGGTATGTTTTAAATATTCAGAGGAAGGCCTTCACAACATAAAAGGATGGGATTATGGTCTAAGTGTAGCTTACACAAATTCTCAACAAATGCATCCTGGAAAAAATATCAGCTAAGCGTTGCTAATGCTCTATCCAATCTTTTGTCTAAGCGTCTGATTCTATTTATTTACCTATGCCAAGTGAAGGAATGTCCAACATATCCCAAATCAAGCAGGTTATAATCATTCATCATACTAGTAAAGGTGGAGGCTTTAAGAGCATTTGTAAGATCCCACATCGGCGGGTGAGGGAGTGGTGGCTGGCCTTATTAAAAGTGCTGGTTGCTAACTTGTCATACGCGTTTTGGGGCGTCAGGCTCAGAAGTGGGCTCGCGTCACCAGGAACAAAACTATGAGGGCGGTAAGGCCCAAAGCGAACAATATATAGCAATTTAAGTTGGGCTGTTACATTTTGTATCAAGGCCAACCTCACTGGCTGTCTGGTTGTGCCGACGGGGTCGTCGGGCTCTTTAAGGGGGTGGATTGTAAAATCCCATATTGGCGGGTGAGGGAGTGGTGGCTGGCCTTATTGAGAATGTTGGTTGCTAACTTGTCACACACATTTTGGGGCGTCAGGCTCAAAAGTAGGCTCGCATCACCAGGAACAAAACCGTGAGGGCGGTAAGGCCCAAAGCGGATAATATATGGCAAGTTGGGTCGGGTTGTTACAACATTGAATAAACCTCTTATGTTCTTTGAAGGAAGGGAAATCTCATTAAAGTCCACACTAAGATGTTAAGCCTCATTTAATCTTGTACTCATCGAGACCATGTGATCCTAGAGCAATGAACACAAGTTAGGGGTTAGGGAGGCATAAACAGCAGAGAAAAACCAGGTTGATTGCCTGAATGCAGTTTTAGTGTAACACATTGATTCATAATGTCTACAATTGAAATCCTAAAAATACCACTTGTAGATAAGACCTATATTCCCTATGAGTGTCCATGAGCTTTAGATTTAGCTATAGATGAATACCTAAGATGTGCCTAAAATTTGGCCGATTTGGAAAACTAGGAATGGGTTTCTAAGAGTACAAATAGAATTGGTTGAAATTTTTGTACAAGTTCTTTACAATGATGCCTACCTATAATATTGGCAGCACCCCTCACATTCCAAGATGAAATTGACATATTTTTGAAAAAATTCATGAAAATAATTAATGGATTTAAAAAGAGAGGCAATAATAATCTTACTAAAAAGACCTCTCATCCATCTGCATAAAAGTGTAGTCTCTACAATTGGATTCTCCTTCAATGATTGCTAGGATGAAATTCTAGACTCCTCCCCAACATCTCCAAGATCATGTGGAATGTCCAGCCTACACTCCCTAAATTTAGAGTAAGCCTTACTTAATAATCAACTAAATAGCTCGATCTCGTTATCCTTTATATGAAGGAATTTATTGAAATTTTTATATTCATTTTCAATTAGAAATTGACAGTAAATTTTATTCAAATTTATTGTGGATAAACATAGGTTGTTGATATTAGTTATCTATCCACACTATAATTTAATTATAAAAAAAATAAGTCACAAACAAAAACTGCGACTCTAAAGCACAAATATCAAATATAACTATATAGTAACATGTGTTAATTTACAAGTTTTAAAATTATTTTTAAAATAAGTCTTTAACCATATTGTTTTTTTTTTTAAATCCTAATGTGCTTCTTAAAAAAAACTATTTTTTTTTTTAAGATCAAAAGGGGTTCTTGAAACTTTTCAAACTTTAAGGTCCATGGTAAAGGAAGGATAATTAAGAAAAAGCCTAATTATGCTAAGTATTCCACTATACTATACAAAGAAAACATTATGGATTAAAACACTTTTTTTTTTATTTGTTGGTGACTGTAGCATTTTATATTCTAGTCACTATTTTTTTTTTCAATTCTAACCTTCCACATAACATTGGTGATTAGGCTATTAGGCTTGATAATTGTTTTTTGTATGGGGTTCTTGCGTTGTAAAAAAAAAAAACTCATATCAAGTTAAAGCTTGAGTTGATAAAATATAATTCAATTTTATTATTCAAAATAAACTGAGATCAATGCGAACAAATTTGACATAAACAAAAAAGCAACCTCTTTTTATCTTTTTATTGTACTTGAGGTGTAAATTTTGAAATTTGGTCCTAAAGTTTTTTTTTCTATGTTTAGTCCTTTTAGTTTTTTATAGTTTTATGTTTTAGTCTAAAACTTACTATGGTTACATTTTCAGTCCTTAAGTTTAAAAAGAAGACAAAGAGAGTCCTAAAAAAATAAGAGAGGATATAGAAAGTAATCCGTTGTCCACATTCCAACAAGTAGAAAAGTCAATTTTAATGTCAATTGAGGATAAATGTTTTATTTAGGTGTCTTTGACTCCTTATCTTGCCCATAAAAAAATAAAAATAAAAAAGCTAATCAGTGCTCAAGAATTTTAGTTGGGTTGATTTTTGATTTTTGGATGGATTAAATGTTATTTTGAAGTTAAATACAAGTTTATTAAAGTTTGTGGAGTATTTCTTAGATGTTTACATATGAAAAAAGAGTTGAAAAAAATGGTCTTTTAAATTAAGGAGGTGGTTGTAAAGTGGTTGGAATAAAGCCAATAAACCACATGTCATCATTTTTTTATTTCAAGATATAAAAAAGAAAATGGTCTGATGCATAGCTTGACCTTAATTTTAATAGTCTTGGGCCACCCAAGCCTAAATACCTAGTCTTTTTTTGAACTTCATGTTTTTATTTTTTTTATTTTTTTCCTTCAATTTTAATTATAATTAATTAAAAATTAAAAAATATATATATTTAGGGTATTATTTTATTAAATATAGTTTGATTTTTACTTTCTATTATTATGATTGTAGTATTTTTTATATATAATATTAGCAAGCATTTTTTTTTTGTACAACCTCCATAATGTTTTTTTTCTTTTAATTTTAATTCGTGACTTTTCCAAGCATGTTTATTTTTATTATCATGTGATTCAATAAAAACCAGATTTAATAAAACAAAGTCATTAAATTTAATTAAGTTCATGAAACAAATCATAAGATTATAGGGTTAATCCGAGTCAATTTAAAATTTTATTATCTTAATATGTTTTATCTTTAATGTAAAAAAAATTATCTTTAATTTTTTATAATCAAACCAAGTTTTGAGCAGTTTGATTGAGTCATGTAAAAATAATTTCTAAATAATTATTGTGTTATAAACATGTGTTCAAGTCGAGATCTCTAGTTATAATTGTCGGGTTGCGTTTATTAACACTGCCGAAAACTTCTTTGTGGCAAATTGTGAGCGGTGTAATAGTGCATTGGAGTCAAATAAGAGTATTATTTTTTATAGTTAAACATGTTTTTTATTATTATGATAAGATGTCTGGAAAACAAATATTATGGAAGAAAAATGCTTAAAAAAATGGAATGTGTTAATAAAATAAAAGGGTTTTAATTATAGAGATTTTTTTTATTCTTATTTAATATTTCAAATAGTACAGATTTTTTTATATATTTGTTTTATTACTTTTGATTTTTATTAAATAAATATCACAGAACAAAAAAAAAATTTATGAAAAAAATATATTTTTTTATGAAAAAAATATTAATAAATGTAATCAGGTCTTTAGTGTTACTAGAAACATTTATAACTTGCAATTTCTGAAATTATCAATGATAGTTGTCTAGGAGGCAAGTGAAGGGAGAAGACCCGAAGCCAGCAATAAATTTCACATCATCAGTTTTGACTCGTCTTATTTGGAAGTTTTTGACTTTTTTATTTCAAACTGTAATTATTGTTATAATTTAAAGTATTTTTAGTATTGAAATATTTTAAAATAATATTTTTTATTTTAAAAAAATTATTTTTGAGATCAGCGTATTAAAACAATCTAAAACATACAAAAACAATTAATTTTTAACAAAAAAAATTTAAATTTTTTAAAAACACGAGTACAATTATATTTCCAAACACTCATTCTTTACTACGCCTGTTATTTCTCCATGAATATAATCCAAATACTACTACCTTATTTAATATTAACATTTGAATTAGAATTTTAAATACTTTTTGAAATGAAATTTGAAAAGATGTGAATTATTTAAATTTATATTTTGATTGAATGCTCCATGTTCAAAATTAGTTCCTACATCCATTACAATTTATATAGCATTGACAAGCAGCGAATGAAAAGATAATATATGCAAAAATTATCTAATCATTCTCTTTGAGGAAATGAAACTGACTTACCATTCTAGGATCAAATTTCAAATTAAATGAAAAAAAAGGTAAAACATCAAGAAATAAGTGATAAAGCGAGGAAGAGAATATTATATTTTTATCAATTGTTTGAAAATATAGTTATGATTATTATTTATTATTTTAAAATATTTTTAAAATAATATTTTTTAATTTTTTTTTAATATCAGTTCATTAAAATAATTTAAAAATACTAAAAAATTTTAAATTTAAAGTAAAAATAAAAATAAAAAAAATTAATTTTTTTTTAATATTTTTAAAATATAAAAACAAATAGATTTTGATGAACAATTTTTCACTCAAAATGCCGAAAAAACTTCAAATCCAGAGGATCAAAACTGTCACTGTCAGAGTAAGAAGACGGGTATGAATCATGGCCATAGATCTGCCCTGTGATCTTCTCCATCATTGCTCTAGAAGGATTCAAAAAAAAATCTATATGAATCAAACAACGGGAAAGCGTAGTTCAAATTTCATAATAGAAATAGATTGTATTTATGATAGATGTTATTTTTTTAAGTATTTTTATTTAAAAATATATTAAAATAATATTATTTTTTTAATATTAATATATTAAAATCATTTAAAAATATTAAAAATTTAATTTAAAATAAAATAAATTCAAATTTTAATAAAAGACGATTGCATCGCAACCCAAACAGGATGAAAATTTACCCAAATTGCATCACAACAAAAATTTAAAGTTTTCCAAATTTGAATACAACGAAACAAGACAGAGCACCTGTTCACCAATAATCTACACGAGCAAATCCCATCTTTGAAATGGTGGGAACCTCTTGGCATCTCGCGTCTGCCAACAAGCTTCGAGATGATCTTCATAGCATTGTGGCTATCACCACAAAAACGAAGATTCTGGACTACTCGAAGAGGAGAGCGAACAGTGGTGGTCAGAAGACCATGAGCAGTTGCAAGTCTCTCACTATGAGCAAGCAGAGCATCCTCCTTGCTTTCCTCATCCATGTCCTGCAGCACAAATCTTGTTGCTGGAATATAACCAGCGTCTTTCATTTGGGCCTTCATACCCCTGTGCAGGGCATAAACTCTACCCTGTCAGGAAAAGATGTATCCCCTGCTCGATATTCATGGACCCTGCTCCTAATATCTAAAAGATTTTGACTTGTTGCTTTCTTCTTCTTCTCTTTTGCAATGTTTGAAGCTTTCACTGGCACCAGACCTGCCTTTGATAGCTCATTCAAGCGGGAGAGGCCTCATTTCTCAATAAACTCAGCACAGCGATCTCCAAGCTCCAAGTGCCCACGAACCCTGAAAAGATTCATTAAGGTTTCCCAAACATCCACACAAGGCTCCATCGGCATCTTTTCAATAAATTCCAAGGCTTCATCCAGATACCCATTACTTCCCAGCATGTCCACAATGCTCACATAGTACTCCATTGATGGGACAACACCGAACTCTTTCCACATGGACTCAAAGTGCAGCATTCCCTCATTTATGTCACCCAAGACATTACAAGCAGAGAAGACCCCAACAAAAAATTGTGCTCCTGGTGTCAGTCCTCCTTGCTTAAACTGATTAAACAAATCAATGGCATCCTCCCCAAATCCGTTCTTAGCAAGCCATGTTATCATAATATACCATGAAGTGAAATTGCGCTCTTACATGTTGCGAACACACTGAAGGCTTCATCCATGGCATCACATTTTGAGTATATTTCTTTTCAAAGAACCATCTCAACCCAATAGCTTAAGCAATTACATGAGATCCCAAAATATGATTTATATTATTTTCTAATACACTTCTTCAAGTGAAAGCCCTTTGGACTTAAAACTTGCACAGATCCACATTACCTTGTGCTTAATTTTTATCAAATAAATGGGGATGGTAAGATTCGAACTTGAGACCACTTGGTCATAAGGCTCTGATACCATGTCAAAGAACCATATCAACTCAATAGCTTAAACTTTTAAGTGAGATTCCAGAATATGATTTATATTATTTTCTAATATTTGTAAGGTGTTATTAACCGTGCCAACATCTGGAGGAGAATGTGGTTCTACAATGCAGTCATGAATCACTTTTGCTTGCTCTAAAGCTTTAGCCTCTCCACATGCTCAAATCAACTGCAAAAAATATGATAGATCCACAGAAACGCTCTGCTTCTGTAACAAATGCAAAAATTTCACGACTTCCTTCACTTTTCCCTCCTTGCAAAAGTCATCAAACTCCTCCAGAAAACCTCTATCCAAGCTACGTTCAGAAGATTCAGTTGAATCCTCTTCGAGTATGGCATAATTTACTAGAGAAGCCCTGATACCGCTCTGAAAAGTATTACAATTTGGCTGATATTGTTCCACCATTGAAACTTTGATGGTATTGTCCAAAATATTGGTTCTGTTGATCTTGTCCACCATCTCCAGTGTAATGATCATTGAGTCCATGGTGGAATTTCTCGGCATTTTGAGTGTAATTGCTATTTATGCTTCTTTGTGACTCTATAAGACCTTATGAATCAAACCTAGACTGGTTCCGACTCAATTGCACATCCCTATTTACTCCATAAACCCCATTATGACCATCCTGCCCACCAAACCCGCCATATTCCTGTTAAAATTCTCCGCTATTATGATCATAATGACCACCAAAGTTTTTATTTTTGTCAACTGGGTTATTCTGATTCTGTCTCCTACTTCCATCCCAAAAAGCTCCACTCAAATTATGCTATTCTGACTGGTTGGTGAGATACAGGCTTGTTGAAGAAGTTAATTTATGGAGTGTACTTGAGAGAGAGAGAGAGATTAAAAATGGGCTTAGGTTTGTTCTTTGAAGTTCAAAACCTTGGGTTAAGGCCCATTTGAGAGATAAAAATGGGCTTGGATTTGTTCTTTTAAGTTCAAAACCTTGAGTTAAGGCCCATTCTCAGCATTTCTTCAAGCTGTCCCTATTTTTACCCTGAGTCTAGACCGCTTGTAGGTACTTTTTAAACCACTTGTATGAGCTAAAGTGTGTGTTTGATAATTGTGTTGGGTTTTGTGATTGTGATGTAAAGTACAGTGTTTGTGAAAAAAAAGTTTAATTTACAAATTTAATGTTTATATGTGTGGTTGAATAAAAATTATTTAAGAAATAATGGAAAAGTAATTTAAAAGATTTTTTTTTATGTAACAACACTCTAAAACTTGCATTTACTGTAATTGATTGACTATTACTTTAAAGATTAGGAAAAATTAGGGGACAAAAGCTAAAGAACTAAAGAAAAGAAGGTCCAAGATGCTATTACCAACTTAAGTAGGTGAAGTAAGACAATGATCAAGTAGGTTAAGCATGACAATTTTGCATGACAATTTTGTATAGTCGTATAGGTGGAATATGACAAGTTTTGGCATTTTCATGCTTGTGAGGAGTGAGACAAAGGAAAGAATGTGCTCTTCTACAGAATTTTCAGTAGTAACCACTACATTCTTTTTTTTTTTTTCCATTTTCTTGAACCTAAGAAAGCTAAACACCATCCTACAAACTAACACTAGCTAACCATATATTCCAAGAATTAATTATGGAGTATTAGAGCTTAAATTCAATAGAATTGTTAGAAAGGAAACCAAAGATAGATTGTGAGGTTAGAAAAGAAAAGAAACAAATAGAGAAATGAAAAATGGCTAAAGCTTAAGTGAGTGATTAAACTAATAAGTATGCATAAGTTTTATTGTTTTAGATATTTTTATATGGAGAGTTTTCTTAAATGCTTGTTGGGTTTTCAGAATTTATATATGAATCCTAACCTAAGTGTTGAATGGAGACTTCACATGATAATTACTAGTTAATGGTATGTTTGTGAAAGATTGAATCATGCTTTGTTCTATTAAAGTAAAAGGATGTGTTTTAAGTCAAATATTCTAATGATGTTGAATATATTCTAATGAACAAGACAAGACAACAACAAAATATCATGTAAGTTTGTTTAATGGAGAGCAGGTTGTATATGCTTATGAATGCATGTTTGGTTGGTAAATTTAATTGATAAGATAGCAATAAGAAGTAACT
>Ga0325411_1004307_pt1 | contig 15983 bp, 11 predicted proteins | sample PopdelMetagenome_13_FD_206181 | JGI IMG/M metagenome (GOLD analysis project Ga0325411, IMG submission 206181) | Populus deltoides microbial communities from Bellville, Georgia, United States - Xylem-PdIQD-R4 | ecosystem: Host-associated > Plants > Phyllosphere > Stem > Wood/Secondary xylem...
GTCGGTGGCTAGCCTGTAGCCATCTGTTGTTTTATGTTTCTGTTATCATTGTAAATCTGGGGTATGCCCCTTATAATGTTTGTATCTTCTTCTTTTAATACATACGTCAACTTACCAAAAAAAAAACCATGAAGAGGCCTAACTGATCGTAACAGGACAGTTTAGTTCTCAGAATTAAAACTAGTGTTAGACACAGAAGATGATAGAAATTGCTATAACTTTTTATATAAAAGTTATAGAGGATTGAGTTAAATAACATTTGGCACTAGTCTTTCCTCAACTGGAATTATAGAACTTCATATATAGGCAAAATTTTATTGAGTGGACAAGCTATTTGTAACAGGACAGATTTCACTATCTGACTTCTAACTAATTTTAGAATAGATGAACAACAGAATTTTAGGCAACCTTATACATGAAAGTTGTACCTAAAGATGTTAAAATTCACTAGGATTTGCCCCATTTAGAGACAAACTGCAGACTGGCCAGGTTGCGAATTGATGGACAAATTTACATGTGTGTAGAAAGACAAGTGATTTTGAGCATACTAATGATTCATGTTGAAATTAATTCATACGAATCATGGGAGATGTATATGTCAACATTCAAAATAAATATATAAAAGGGTCTAGACATTTCGTTGGCGCAATCGCAAGTCATAGATACTGAAATCTCGTTGATGCAAAACCGAGTCGTGTGAACACTTGAACGTGATATACTAACTCTAAAGAAATACATTTGATATGTATATGTACGTTATGATGAGGAAATGAACATGTATAGAAGGTAGCATATGTATAATGAATGAATATGGATTGCCTATAACATTTGGATTGAAGGAGCGACCAGGATTGGATCTTCTATTGGAGGAAGTCACGAGGCAGGCGAGCAGGTGCATGGTTTCCCTCTCCTTAATGCTTATGCAATTTAAAATCTTCTTTATGAATGCAATTACAATAATTTTATGTTCAATATAAATAAGTCTGGTGTATTAATGAGATTAGCTTCAGCTAAATGAATTACAAGATTAGCTTCGGCTAATGGCATCCGTGATTGGGATGTTGGGAAATGAATTACAAGATTAGCTTCGGCTAATGGCATCCGTGATTGGGATGTTGGGAAATAAATTACAAGATTAGCTTCGGCTAATGGCATCCCTGATAGGATTGTCATGAAATGAATTATAAGAGTAGCTTCCGCTAATGGCGTCCACGTTGGGAAACTTGAAAATGATCAATAAGGCTTGATTCATAAAGGGTATCCATATTTGGATGACTTGGAAAATTTGATAAGTATAATTGCCTAAAAGATTTACTGGTTGGACTATGCAAAGTTGAAGATCTAATAAAACCAATTAAATGAAGTTACTAGGTTCATGTAATAAGATAAGAGTAATAAATTAAGAATAAATAAATGATGTTTAATTGGTCTTTAAATGTTTCCCAAGAAATTTATAAGTTGATTATTAAAATCCTTAGGACACTAATACATGATCATTTATAATTCTGCTCTCAATATAATTGTATGCTTAATAAGTTGTTTTTGTAACAGGTTTATCTAACACCCAGAGAGCCCATTAGATTTTAGGATTCTTCTTTGCTAAGCTTATGTAAAAAAATTTACATAAGCATAATAGCATTAGCTAGATCATGCAATATGCTTTTTGGTGTAAGCTTTGATGTATATAAAAATCTTAGCTCAGAATGTAGTATGTTAGTTATATAAACTCTGATTTTGTTTGAACTAGAACTCCTTAGTTATCTTATAATTAAACCTTTTGAAACTTTTAAAAATACTTATGTTATGTTTAAATTAAATGTTAGAGCTCCTTTTGCTTTTGACTTTATTACATGATTTGTGGGCCATGTTTATATTGATCTTGTTTGTAAAACACACACACACACACACATATATAATGTGAATGGATTTTATAAGGTGTTGAGTATGATAGTGGAAATAAAGTCCAAAACCCTTGGACCATGTTGTGATGATTGAATAAGTAAATTGGAAGTAGTCAATAACTTGGGATGTTCTATATACAAAGAAAACTCTGTCGAAATTTTGGTAGAATTCTTTACAAAAAAAAATTATCCTCACATTAAAAGCATATGTCAAGATCTTTTAGCAGTTATAGAATAAAATAGTCGGGACTGTCACACTATCAAATTGAAAATACCATCCTTTCAAGGTAAAAACGATCCCGAAGCATATTTGGAGTGGGAGAAAAAGGTGGATTGGATTTTTGATTGCCATAACTATTTGGAAACGAACAAGGTAAAATCGTTAGTAATTGAGTTCACAGATTGCACACTGATTTTGATTCGAACCTCGTGATCACGTGGTCACGCAACCCCCACGCAAAGACACCAATTCCCGGAAAGCCAAGTAAATCAGGTTTGATAGGAGTGTGACACAAAGTTAACTTGTACCTAGGCACCAGCACTATTGGAAATGGAGACCCCCACCCAACGAATATTGATTCGCGAACGAGAAATATAAGGATGACGCCATGATGAACATGGGGCTATAAGTCATGAATTACACGATGAACATCTTCACTAGGATGCATCTCAAAAGTCAAAAAAAGATTATCTAAAGACTCCTTACTCGGGCCATCCTTAATTGGTTGTACCATTTTTAAAGAATGACATTGTGCATTACAAGTCCATCTGGCACATTTGTGATAAACTTTCAATTGTTTTGCATTATGTTTCTTTGCAAAAGTGTTTTTACCTGTCCAAAGCATGTGTGAAATAAAAGAATTGAAAAACTCACATGATACCTTTGCTTAAATTATCCAGCGAATATTTTTAGGCATTCCGTGTTGCATTAACAACCTCAATTTTTCACACCTAGCATGGTAAATTTTTGTTATCGCATTGTGAGGTGAAACAAGAAAATACCCTTTCAATTTCTCGAGAGTGCTCTCCATTTTTTCAGATGAAAAGTGGTGAAGAGATGCAAAAAAAAAAAAAAAGAAAGGAACAAGGAATTAAACAAATATATAAACAGATATCAGTTATCATGAGAAATTGAAAGAATCGATTTAAGAGTCATAGAGTATCGTTATCTGCCATTTGACCAGGGTTGGAAAGATACTAGCAAAACAAAAGTCACACAAAAACAATGTGAGAGAAAAATAATAATCAATCTTTATAAATAGATCTCTTAAACCAATAGATTTATTTTCACTAGGAAAATTATCAAAGTAAGCATTTAAACGATGTTCATTTACTTTCAAAACTTTGTCATTCTTTGGATTCTCAATATCAAAGGCCCTATAAGGATATACATTTTTCACAATAAATGGATCGCTTCATCTTGATCTTAGCTTACCAAGAAATAAGTGGAGTCGAGAATTATAAAGCAAAACTTTTTAACCAACATCAAATTTTTTTTCTCAATATTTTGTTGTCATGAAACTCTTTGAATTCTCATATGCATCATTTCTTATTTCCTCAAGCTCAATTAATAGCCAATAAGCTTTATGTTCAAGTTCCACATGCAGGTGACAAGGTTTTCGATAAACTATCCTATAAAGTGACATACTTAATGATGTTTTAAAAGCAGTTTAATAAGCTCAAAGTGCATCATTAAATCTTAAAGAGTAGTCTTTCCAATTATGGTTCACTGTTTTTTTCAAGATTTGTTTGATCTTCTTATTAGCAAGTTCTACTTGTCCACTTATCTGAGGGTAATAAGGGGTGACAACTTTGTGTGTGATCCATATTTCTTTATTAAAGATTCAAATGACTTGTTGCAGAAATGTGTTCCACCATCACTTATCATGGCTCGAGGGATTCCAAATCGACTCAAAATATTTTCTTTCAAAAATCATTGTTTTGTGATCATTATTTTGACTTGGAATTGCATCTATCCATTTTGAAACATAATTTATTACGACTAATATGTACAAAAAAATAAATGATAGAGGAAATGGACCCATGAAATCTATACCCCAACAATCAAAGATTTCAATGACAAGAATAGGATTTAAAGACATCATGTGATGTTTGGAAATAAATCCTAACTTTTGATAATTTTCACAAATTTTGCAAAATGTATGTGTGTCCTTGAAAATGACAACCAATAAAATCCACATTGTAAGATTTTTACAGATGTTTTTTTTATGAGAAATGACCTCTAAATGCTTTAAAATGACAAATTTTAATGACATTACTTATCTTATTGTCGGGAACACAACTTCAAAGTATTTGATCAGGACAATACTTAAATAAGTAAGGGTCATCCCAATAAAAGTTTTTTGTCTTGGGTACTCCAATGTGCTAGCAAATTTTCTATTATAAGAAAATTGCTAATATTAGCAAATCAAAGCATTGTAGTAATAGAAAGTAAAGATTCATCGATGCCACCTTGATCATGTATTATTTTTCACTAATTGAACAATATTTTTCAAAATTGACTCCCAAATCAAATTTGGCCACCCAAATACAACTCTGGCATGGCCATATAAATTGACATCCCCAATGCAACCAACACTTTCTGATGAATCAGGGTCCGTTTGGGAAAGTTAGAAGTTTTAGATGTGGGTGTGACTTTTAGTTCTGGTTGTGAATTTTAAAAAGCTACATTTGTAACTTCTGAAAATGACATATGGAAAGGGTTGTGATATTAGCTATTAGAGCATTACCAAACATCTAAAAGCCAAAACCATAAGCCAAATTCATTTACTTAGACAAGCATAACACACCAAAACCATAAACCTTTTTAATAACCTAGTTTAGATTACATGAAACACATTATAGAAAAATAAAACCAAATAAACAAGCTTAATTAGGCTATATAGTTGTTAAAGAAAGTTGATGGAAGGCTTGAATCAACCAATTAACACACGTTCCAAATATATAATTTAAAATGAAGGTTTACCTGAATAGTTTGCATAATCTTTAAATTTGGAGTTTTATTTGCCTAATTACATGTGCATAATTAGTTAGTTAGGCAATAAAAAGGTTAACGAAAGTTTATTAAAGGTTTCAATTAACCAATTAATAAATAAGCAATGATTTTAAAATTAGGGTTCCATGGACAATAATCCAAACTTTTATATTAGAGTTTTTTCATTATTTCCAATTACACATGTCTAATTAGGATAAACAATGGTTAATATGTGTATGGGAGTCTGAATCTTATCAAATGAACAACCATATTTGAATTTTTTAAGGTTTCCAGTTTCAGGATTCCCTTCTCAACAGTAAACAAATTGACATATTTTTTATTCAATTGAGAAAGAACACATGATATTATAATGGAAAAACCCTATTTTTATCAATCAAAATCACTACAACCACTTTTCAATTCTCAAGTGAAGAAAACAAATCTAACATACATCATTTTGTTAAGTTCCAGGCGAGTGAGAGGTGTTTCACTATTTTGTCAAGTTTTAGACACAAAGAGGGAAGGATTCCATACAAGATATGCACACATGTCAAATTGATTAAAGAATCTTTTGTCTTTAGCATTTAGATTCGATCAAACGAATAAATAGTCTATGATTTTTTAGAGAGAGAAAGCAGGTCAGGAGAGATAGTGTAAGTGCGAGTGTGTGATATGTCATTTCCATGATTTTCTTATATATTACATTTTTTCATCCTTTTTGAATTTTTTATTTGACCATGGATATAAAGTGTGATTTTAAAAGTATAGAGAGAAAGTAAACATATGATCAAACTATATGGTGTTTTTTTTTTAATTATCCTTTTAAAAAAATTCAAGCTAGACTCCAAGAAGCATGAAATTTGTAAACACAGCTATGCAAACCATAGACAATGCAACTTGGATATTTTTGTTGGTGATTGTATATTCTTAAAAACTTCTCCTATGAAAAATGTGCTTCAATATGGGAAGAAAAGGAAATTGAATCCTTAACAGATTATGCCTTTTAGATTTTGTAAAGAATTGGAATTATAGCTTATAGATTAGCTTTTCCACCAAGTTTTTAATCTATATACACCTTGTGTTTTATATATCTATGCTTTGTATGTATCTTTGTGATCCATCTCATATATTGAAGCCATTAATAGTTGAATTTCAGAATTATATGTCATATAAAGTTCAATTGGAAAGAATTATGAATAAATTAAGTTAAGACAAATTTTGGTTTAAGGAAATTGCTTGAGTAAAAGTAACATGGAAGATCACTTATGTAACGATCTCATATTTAGAACATGAATTAATATAATTAATGTCTTAGATAACATAAAATTAGGAAATTTGTTTTTTTTTTTAACTTACCCAAATGTCAACATAAATGTATTTCTACACGAAACCTAATTTCACACAGATCTAACATCCTGGATCATTTCATTATTCAATAAGATCAAAATAGACTATTTCTATTCTTTTGGCTTTCCCTTATGATGATTTACATAATGATTTTTATATAATTATCTTCTGAATTTAACATAAACAAGTTGTAAAAGATTAATAAATTAAATTTAATACATTTTTAATTAATATATAAGAGTTAGATTATGCAAAGTACTACAAGGATCTAGAGAGGTTAAGTTAATGCATATGTGTTTAATAATAAATTTAATTACATCTCAAAAGATAATTTTGAAATTCCATAAGTGAATGACATTCCTAAATTCTACATTAAGGTCGACCATTATGAATAATAACAAAGGAAGTTTACTATTCAACTTGGACTTGTGAAGACCCTGTAGTCAGAATAATTTATAACATCAGAAATACCATTTAACAGTTTATCACATTACAAATATTGATAACCAATATTTAAGTAACTTATTAACTATTCTATAGTTTTTTAACTAACGATTCCGTTGATTTTTTTATATCATTTAACTCAATTATTGTAATTTTATTATTCGGGTCATTTGTCACTTTGATGACTCTAATCCCTTTAAGGTACACTTATCATTTAAATTCATGGTTGTCTAATGAATTGATGCCTTTAATACCACTCAAGTACTAATCAATATATGAATGCCTGATCATCAGATAAATTACCATCTTTTGTACCACTCAAGTACTAATCAATATTTTAATGCTCGATCATCAAATGAACTGACACCTGTAGTATAACTCATGTACTAACCAAAATGATACTTTTGGACAATGAAAAAACCAATCAGATTCGGATTCTGACGTAAATTGCACAACTTTTCAATTTCACGACAACAATCATAATTTTCAATTAGAGTGTTGGATTGGGCTGAAAGTTTACGTGGAGTCTCATAACATGTATTTCTACCTTGAGCTACAATTTCAGATCAATCAGAGTTTGAGAATGTATTTGATGCGAACCTCGTGATCACTTGGTCACGCAACCCACAATCAGGATTGAGATCTGATCCCAAAAAACTGAAATAGGTTTGATAGGAGTGTGACACAATGGAAACCTGCCCCAAGGCACCATCACTATTGGAATGAAGTAGAATAACGTTACGAAGCTAGTTAATCTTCGATAAGTCAGATTCAGTTCGTTCAAGAACTGAAGAATGCAAGAATCACTCTCACATGTTAAAACAAAAAAATTCAGAAGTAATATTCATCAATGGCTACCAAAATTTAGGTTACCTGTATTTAAATAGTTTTTAAAAATTAACCCTAATGGATCTACCCTTGTAGGCTGAGTCACATATAAAACTGACCTAAAAACCCTAAACTAATCCAAACAAGCCTTGGATCCTATCTCAAAACAAAGTTTAAATTGAGCGCATACATGAAAGAAAATAATAAAAATAACAAATCTATCATTAAATAGTATTAGCCCTTATTTCCTTGTGTAGCTAGGATGAATAAGGAATCCTTATAAGAAAAGGATTCTGGAACATTAATGAATCATTTCCACCATTGAAAATTATGTTTCAGCTCATTAAAGATTCTTATGGAACTAGAAAATTCCCAAAACAAGCTGCCACATCCTTTTAGAAAAAAGATCCTTGTCAAATAGGAAGTCCACAAATCAAAAGAAAGTAAATAATAAATACGTACAACCTTTTCTAACCTATATCGCAAGTCCTTTCCAAACTCCGATTCACCTGAAAATTCACCCCAATAAAGAACAATACCTCTGGAATCTTCTGGTAAAGTTTCCACTCAATCCAATAGATGGATTTGGCATTGTGCTCAATAAAATAAAACTGGACAGTAGAAAATTTTACGCCAAAATTCAAATCTAACCTTGCTTGGGTCATTTCACAAGGCTAAACTGCATCATTCCCTCCTTTTTTCAAGAAGATTCACCCTCAAATCTCGAATAGGTTTACTAGCGACTTCATTAGCTACTTGTTTAAGCCTTCAGAATTCTCTTATTGCTAACACGTTTCTCCAACAACACTTTATGGAAGTAGTGACTAACAAGAATTTCAAATAAGCATGTCGCACTAACCACTTGCGTACATACTTTTGAATGATAACAACAGCAGCTCTCCTTTGTCTTTCATTTTTTGGCGAAGTACCTCCTTTTCCCATGAAGCTTGAAGATCACAGAATAATCTTCTACACTTATTAACTTCTTGTTCTAAAACCCCTAAACCATGGCTTAGTTTTTCGCATCCTTGAGCTAGAATCCTCCTTTTTTTCCCTCTCCCTTGCTGAATATATGATACAAATTGGAAAAATAGAAGAAGACAAAGACACAACAAAAATAGAGTTGAACCCCCTTGTATGATCAGTTTGCAGTAGAATTGAACCTCCAATTAAAACCTTAAAAAACCGATATCCAAATAAGTCAAAATTTAATATATGGTGCGATCTCACCCCCAATACACAAAATATGAAGTTTCAATCGATTCTAATGTGGTTTTCTTATGGTTCACTAAGAGTAGTGTTTTGCGGCAGAATTGAACCTCGAATTAAAATCTTAAGCAAACAATATCAAAAGAAGCCCAAGTTTAATATATGGTGCGATCTCACCCCCAATACACAGAATATGAAGTTTCAATTAATTCTAAGATGGTTTGATTATGGTTCACTAAGAGTACTGTTTCTATGGCAGAATTGAATTTCAAATTAAAACTTCAAGCAAATGATATCAAAATAAGCCCAAATTTCACACAACTTTGATGAAGGATCTGAAATGGTCCATCTCTTCGTGGTTGTAGCTTTGATTTTCTATGGGCCGGAAATCTCTCCTTGCGCATATGCACCCAAACTCGATCACCAAGTTGAAAGACAACATGTTTGTGCCCTTTATTGGCTTTGGTCGCATACACACAATTTCTCTTGTTGCTGCACACTCTCATCGAGTTTTTTCACCACCTGTGCTTTATGATTACCATCCAAACCAACCCTTTCATCAACAGGTAAATCAATCAAATCTATTGGAGTTAAAGGGTTAAATCCAAGGTTGTTAAAATCGCGATTTTGACACGGCATGAAAAATGCAAAACAAACTCGGATCGTAAAAATGGATCGGTAAATCATAAAATCGTAAGGAATTTTAAAATACATTAACAAAAAATTCATGCTTCAAATAAAAATTCATACATATACTATACAATTAAATTTTTCATAAAATCATTCCATTATTCCATTAATAAAATCAATTCCATCATTACTAGACTTGCATTGCAGTGAAGAAGGTGTGAATATCATAATCATCACACATTTTCAATCTATCTACAACAGAAATATATTACGTGTGGCTTTGAAAAAGGAAAAAGAAACGAACTCAATTCAAAAATGTGTAAACGCCTGAAGCAAAAAAATGCTTTCATTAACTATTATATCTATGAATTCCAGTAAGGTTCATACAACATCTACTCTCCATTATGCTAAACTTCTCAAGAAAAGAAACTTCTGACTATATATGAAGGGTTAGCACTACAACTCAAAGAATCTTGCAGATAAAAAAAGATGGAAAGCCTAAAGAATTAACAAGCAGTACAAATAAAGAAGTATATGAGTACTTGATATCAGGATTTTGGACCAATAATCTGTCATGATCTACATAAGTTTGCAGTAACAGTTTCTTATAAGGAGAAGAATCTGATAGCCTTTGTCACAAAGACATTTGCAATGTATCATCAAGCATTCCCCAGTTCTCTTGTCGTCACAGATTCTTCACAACCTGTCACTGCATCACTTTCCATCAAACCGACAGTCCACGTATCAAAATTTTGAATACATCCTAGGAAACAAAATTCATCCCAGAGTTAAGGTCAATACAATAGCTAGGCAGAATGGAACACGTTACAATCTAACTTTGATTTTGATCCAAATTTTCATGGAAGTGAACAAAGTGGAAAATTAAAGATAAATGTCGTACCTTGATTTCATTAGTGCTCTCTAGTTCAGTGATTTTACCATCTTCTTCATGATTTTCATGCAGTGGCTCTTCGTCTGCATTAAACACCAATTGATTGCATTATAATTTCATCCCACCACTGATTGATCTCCATCATGTTGTTCCTCATTTTCTTCAGCCACTATTATTAAACACCAATTCCAAAATTTTCATTATAAACCCAATTATCTTAAAGAACAATTAAAATTAACCCAAGAATCCAAAAAAGTAAAAAAACAACCCACATATTTACTTCTCTATAAGTTTTTCAGAAACCCATTTTAATACTTCAGTGTGAGCTTACAACCATCAAGCCTTTGACTGTTGAAGCAGTAAATGGAGGGACAATGATTTGTTCTTCTCCACGTAAGGATTTCTGGTGGACGATGCAGGGAGTAAAAACGAGACAGAAAAAACCAGAGGCAAGACAGAAAAAACAGAGCTTGGGAATAAAATCTTACCTTATTCTCGACAGCAAGCAAAACTAGAGGCGCTGAGAGAGTGGAGAGTGATAATTAAATTCAAAATTTCAGATCTTAAATATTCAGCAGACAATTAGTAAAAGTGGAGAGTAGAGAGCGGGAATTGGGGAAGGGGAAAGGCGCTGCAGCTCTTTTATATTTCACGTGAAATCGGTCCATGTTTAACGTTTTTTCCGAGTTGGACTGATTTTATATGAGTTTGACCAGGTTTGACCAATTTTACTCGTTTTTAAGTTTTAAACCCAATTTTGCATGTTTTATATGTTTTTTTACGAGTCAAAACGCGATTTTGATAACCTTGGTTAAATCCATACACAATTTCAAATGGTGAAAATTCAGTAGTAGAGTGCACATTGCAATTATATACAAACTCTATAAATGGCAAATAATCTTCCCAATTATATGCAGAAGTTGTGTTAAAGTCCTATTAACTACTTCTGTTTGTTCATCTGTTTGGAGGTGACAAGTAGTTGAAAATAACAGTTTAGTACGCAATTTGCCTCGTAAAACCTTCCAAAAATAGCTAAGGAACTTAACATCTCTATCAGAAACAATGCTTTTAGGGACCCTTTGAAGCCGTACTATCTCCCTAACTAACAAATCAGCAATGTTAGTTGCATCGTCGGTTTTATGACATGGAATGAAGTGTGTCATCTTTAAAAACCTATCAACAACTACAAAGATGGAATCCCTACCCCGTTTTGACCTAGGTAAACCTAAGATGAAGTCCATCGAAATGTCTAACCATGGTTCTTTCGGTACAAGCAAAAGGGTATACAAGCCATGTGGTTGAGTCCTAGACTTTGCTTTCCTACAAATTATGCATTTATCACATATGCGTTGCATATCTTTTTTCATTTTAGGCCACTAAAAATGTTCATGCAACACATCCAAAGTATTAACAATACCAAAATGCTCCATCAACCCACCGCCATGTGCTTCATGTATAAGCAATTCACACATAGAACTTAATGGAACACATAAACGACTCTCTTTAAACAAATATCCATCAAGTCTATAGAACTTCCTAAAAGCTGAAGTTTCTCATTGTACAATTCTTTTATGTGTTCAAATCCTAGAAATCTAGCATCCAAAGTAGATAAAAGAACATACCTACGCGAAAGTACATCATCAGTCATAATGTTTTGTTTTCCTTGCTTATACTTGATCACATACGAAAAGGTTTCAATAAATTCAACCCATTTGGGATGTCTCCTGCTAAACTTACCTTACCCTTTCAAGTGCTTTAATGATTCATGATCAGAATGTATCACAAACTCCTTAGGCCACAGGTAATGCTGCCACGTCTATAAAGTTCTTACCAAGGCATAGAGCTCTTTGTTATATGTAGGGTAATTCAAGGCTACCCAATTAAGTTTTTTACTGAAATATGCAATAGGCCTCCTGTCCTGCATTAACACAGCTCCTATATCAATATCTGACGCATTTCATTCAACTATACGCAAAGCTTTCGTAAATTCTGGCAAAGCTAAAATAGGCGCCGAACAAATTTTATCTTTAAACAAATTAAAAGCCATAACCTTTTCATCATTCCATTTGAATCCAACGTATTTTTTCTCAATTTCAGTTAAAGGTGCAGCAATAGTACTAAAATCCTTCACAAACCTTCTATAAAAACTAGCAAGTCTATGAAAACTCCTTACCTCACTTACCGATTTTGGTGTAAGCCAATCCCGGATAGCCTTAACTTTCTCCTTGTCCATCTCGATACCCTGTGCAATTACAATGACAAATGAAAAGGAGTTGAAAAGAACTTTTGAGATGTGATATTGATGTGAGTATTAATCAAAGATAAAAGCAATTGTCAAAATTAGAGGATCCACTAATAGTATTAGAAATAAGTATAGTATAAACTCTTTTTATTAATCAACTGGAAATCACACATAAAGGAGGTTCTAAGCGGATGATTTATCCTTATAAATTTTTAACATGATCATATTAATTATCTTATTTTAGTAACACCATACTTTTAAATATTGTCAGGAATTCATGATGTTAACTTATGTTAATAACAAATCAAGTTCCTTTTATAGCACAAGTGTCTGTTATACCATACAGTAGGCTATGAAAGTATCAAGTATTTGTTGTACCAAGGGTTGTACAACACAAATCTAGATTAATTATTTAACAAGGTATTAAGAATTAGTAAGATAAAAGATAAGACATGTTAATAACATTGAAATCCATGTTGAGTTTATATTATACCTATTCTAACACCATTAGTGAAACCTTTTGACCTTGACATAATAAACTTAGCTAAACATTGTGAAGAAGAGAAACATAAATAAACTAGTTAAGAACATAGTTATGATGAAAAACATAAATAAGAGATTAATGAAAGCCAAACTTAAACATTACAAAAATACAAAGAAAGAAAGCAAGAATATGATCTTAATATGAAAACCAAGATGTTTAAATGGATGACAAATGCCTCATTTTATGGGCTAAAATTCAGAACTATTGATTTGATGACTAATTATTGAGTGGGTGGCCACCTCTTGACTTGGTGGCAACCATTATCTTCTTGTCTGAACAAAATGTAATTTGTTAACGTCAGAATTTGAACAAATAGTCTTTAATGAAAGTTCCTGAATTTGTCTCAGCTTTCTAACAATAAGAATGAACTCATTTGGACTTCTAGAACTCGTGATATGAGCTAAACACTAAACAGTGTCTGGACTGCAGGACAGATTTCGACTTCTCTTTTGTTGCTACAATTTGAACTTGAAAACGGCTGTTTTGAATCTTGGACTTTTCATGAAAGTTTTAAGCATATATCTTAGCTTTCCATCCATATAAACCAGATCTAAATCCATCTTCTACATCTCTATTTATGATCCAATAACCAAATGATGTTCTAGTTTGAAATGAACCAGCATCTCTTCTTTAAGCTTAGCCGCCCTCTCTTTGTCTTTTCACTTTCAATAGTTAAATAAGTAAACACATCAATCAATCCTTTAAATTGTGAGATATGCCTGCATTCAAAATGAGCATTTACCTTAAATTAAAGATATCTTATGTTATCAGACTTGTTATTATAAAACATGTTTAAGTTATGGAATTTAATGATACTTTAAGTGCAATATTATGATATAAAACCTTGATAAAAATGCACTTTTAAGTACTAATCACACACCCCAACCAGCTTATTACTAGTCCCTAGTAATCAAAGCGTTAAAACAATTTATGACGTTCAAAAGCAAGGTATTCATCATTCAACTTCCATTAATCTATCCAAATAAACAACCTCTCATTAAATTTATATATTTGCTTCATACTTTTTAAACAAGATATTAATAAACCTTCATTTTATGCTTAATAAATCAAAACATAACTATGCAGCTTTTCATGGAAGAAAACAAAATTTTGTTCTAATGTTTAAGGTTACCTTCCTTGGGTTGAGATTCTTATCTTCTTTTTTTTTTAAGCAATGATTTATAACATAATGTATCTTGAACCTATGTAACGAGCTTTAGGCTAATGACTCCCAGACCAGTTGGTCTTAGGGTATTAGGTGTTGAGACACCCCTTCGAGCTTAATAACTCGGGTTGCAGACACTAAAATGTAGATAGTGCAATATTTGATTCCCTTAAAGCTTTCTCCTCAACCCATGTAACAACCACTGAGCCAATAGCTCCCAAGTAAGTTGAGTTTAGGGTATTAGGTGTTAAAACACCCCTTCGGGCTTAATTGCTTAAGTTAGGGAGGCTACGAAACCAAACTTATCTACATTTTAATTATTTATTTTATTATATATTTTTATCTCTTTTTTTGCAAATTATATATTATCCTTTTCCCTTAGTTGTTACCTTTAACAAAATAATATAAATAATGTAATAATCAAATGTGTAACCCACAATCGTATGTTAAAGTGTGTGTTGAAAATAAAGGTTTATGAATACTTGGTAAAAAAAAAAAGAATTTATGAACAAAATCAAGTGATAATAATGCAGAGTTTGTATACCTGAATATTTCATAGGAAAAGTGATGTGCCGTGAATGATTCGAAAATCTGGAACAATAAATCTGACGAAAATGGATGAAGGATGAGTCTGGTTGTGTTGTCTTTCTTTTGGTGTTTAGGTTTGATTATAGTGATTTAAGGTAAATAAGATGGAGGATAGACTAGAATGATACTCTGATAAGTCAATCTGGACGCCACAAAGATCAATATAGGATTTCGACGCCACACTCTTTGTGATTGAATAGTGATAAGTCAGGTAGGGTTCTTCACAAAATCAATTTGGAAGAACAACTTTTAATTATGTGAATTAAGTTTCAAATCTTAGCCAAAAGTGTTTTATTACATATTCTGATACTATTGGAACATCCCTCCAAACTTAGGAAAATTTCAACATGATAGAAGTCAAACCCAAAAATTAGACTTCGACAAAGTAACTAGACAAATTTAACTAGCACATATTTTCTGACTTTAATTGAAACATTAACAGATCAAATTTAAAATGGCTATAACTTCTTGCACAAAAGTCCAATGCAATCATATGGTTGGACAATCTAGAAAGATCACGTTCTGAACTTGATATTCTCCTAGATTAGTCTTGTTTTCACATGCAATGGATGACTTCAAATTCAGGTTCAAATTCATTTACTGTTATGACCGTAAATAGCATTAATTCCTTCACTTATGTGCATTATCAACCCAAATTCAAGTAGCCCAGCATCAAAAGAACCATTAAGGGCTTTTCCCATCTTTAAGTTCCCTTGAACCAATTTCAAACTGATTGCTAATTTTTAACTTTGACGCAGCTTCAATCATTCTAATTTGACTCGTCAAGGCCCTTCAATCATTCCCCTTGCATATTAGATTTAACTTTACAAGATGGATTATAACTCCATGATGCACATCAAAAAGTATGGTAAAACCTTGTTATGAACGTTGCTAACCATTGGAAAATGTTTTTATAATTCCCATGATCACGTTAGTTTTTTTTTTTTGTCAACTACTACCTTCTTTCCCCCAACCAAAATGAAACATTGTCCTCAATGTTTTAAAGTAGAAAGATACAATATAGAAGACGTCACCTGAAACAACGACTACTGACAAACCTAAAACACACTTAAACAAATATAAAAAAACAGCAAAACACAAATATTATGCTATTAGTAAAACCAAAAGACACAATTTCTCACAAACTAAGGCTTAAATTGTAGTTGTGATTGTGGCTCACATCTTCTCTTGCTTTTAC
>Ga0325411_1004308_pt1 | contig 15982 bp, 2 predicted proteins | sample PopdelMetagenome_13_FD_206181 | JGI IMG/M metagenome (GOLD analysis project Ga0325411, IMG submission 206181) | Populus deltoides microbial communities from Bellville, Georgia, United States - Xylem-PdIQD-R4 | ecosystem: Host-associated > Plants > Phyllosphere > Stem > Wood/Secondary xylem...
TTAATTAATTAATTAATTAATTTTGAATTTAAGTAAAAATCACGGTTATAAACAACGATATCCATTAAAATTATATCATTATTCTCACATACAATAACATTTAATTGATGTGGCCAAAGGAAAATATGCTATTTCACCGCAAATTCTTGCTTATGTATCATTTCACTATTTATTACATGCTAATTGCCCAATTTATACTTTCTACCCTTCTAAACTCCGCGCTCTTTGCTGTCATAACCTCCAGATGCAAGGAGGCCATCCCAAAAAAGAAAAATAGCAACAAACCCAACAATTCCTCTCTTATTAGTGAGAGATATCACCGCCCAAAAACAATTTAAGAGCTAGCTAGGGTTTGCAGAGGAGAGACTTGCTAATTTATTATTTTCTGATTCTCTCTTGTGGTCTGCAAACCCATTTGGTGGCCCTGATCAAATGTCCTCTCAGGCTCCAGATGTTTCCCCTTCTTCTTATGGTAATAACGATGATATCCATGACCTCGCTTTTGCCAAAAGAGGGTGCTGTTGGATACCATTCTTAACCACAGATCGACCGTCATATTGCAGTTGTATTATTGGATCAGACTTTTGGCAAAGAATCAAGCCTGCAGACTGCACAGCGAACCGGGAATCATGGTGGTTTCAGGGATGGATGAAAATCCGGGATTGGTCAGAACTAGTTGCAGGCCCTAAATGGAAAACATTCCTGCGGAGGTTCAATAAGAAGCCAGGCGGTGGCAATCCTCAACATGGAAAATTCCAATATGATCCTTCGAGCTATGCCCTTAACTTCGACGAGGGTGCAAAACTTTATGAAGATGATGATCTTTTGGGAAGGGGTTTCTCATCCAGGTACTCCCTCCCGCTTTCTTGTAAGTCATCTATGGATTTCGACAAGGAGGGGTTGTTGTGAGATACGCTGTTCACCTTCTATCCTCGATCGATGTCTCATATTCAAATCTTGAAAGAGGCAGGTAGGTGAAGATTTAAAAGGAAGGGAAAGCGTTACCGTGCATCATTACATTCATGCATGATGTATTTATGGGCCTCTCCCTTGAAAAAGAAAGAAAGAAAGAGAAACCGCAGGGAGCATGGAGAGGGCAAACGACTGGTTTTGCTTATTTTGTTTAATGAACTGTTTTGTAGTAATCTTTTTATATATTTTATATGTTTCTTTTTCAAACATTTTTTTTATGTATTTGTCAGTCTGGGATTAATGTAGATGATCAGTATTGAGTAAAATATGAAAATCTCGTCATGTTCCGCAAGAATTAATGTTAATGTATATATATTCTCACAGTTGATCATCAATCTTAAATATTTTTCTTACAATCCAATCCATTGTTATATATATAGCAAACGATCATCAGACTTGTGTGTGAAATCAATCATTATGAGGTATATAAGGTTAATTTCTTGCAATGAAGTTGCAGGCCTTTCAAATATACTTCTTCGATTTCCACATATATAACTATTAGATATTAGTTAGCTACTAATCTAAGTTGGAATCCTTGTTGGAAAATATTTGTGTTTAGAATCCTTGTTAAACTAGTGATTTAGAGCTCATGTTGATAAGTTGATTAGGAGAGAAAAATGCAACCTTCTTTCTCCCTTTAACTGTAGCAAACACAGCTAGCAATGTTTCAACAACATCCAAACACAACGACAACCTCTCGTAGCAGCAAAAAAACAGTCTCAACAGCAGCAATAGTAGAAAAACAGCAGTAACAGCCTTCCTTTCGCTCAAACAACAACAATAAGCAGCTTCTCAGCCTCCTGCAACACAACAATAGTCCGGCAAACCTTCGGCAGTAGCTCGGAGTAGAAATCAAACGCAGCAGCCTGGATGCAGTTGCAACAACAACTCAACACATTTCCAGCAACAACAGCTCAAGTTTTTAGGTGTTTTAAGTTAAAAAAAAAAATGAAAATGAGTTTTTAAGCAGAAAAAACAGGAACCTTGTTTTACTGGCTATAACAGCGACTGAAATCTACTGAGATAGAAAATATATCATCTGTTTTTTTTTAAAAAAAAAGAATTGTGAAGGATAAAAAAATAAAATTAAAGGCCCACCATCTGGGCTTGACTTTGCAAGCCAGCAAGTAGGCCTTTTCTTGATAGGCAGAACCGCATAAGCTTTTTTTTTTTAAAAAAACAATTATGTAAAAAAACATGTTGAAAAACTCTACATATTCATATTTTTTTTTATCATGTATTAATGTTTTTAATTTTTTTTTATTTATTTATTTTCTTGACTCTTTTATAGAAGTTTTTGTATTTTTTTTTGTTTTCATTCTTTTGATTTTTTTCTTTTGTTAATGTTTCTTTTCTTTTCAATTTAACTTTCAAATTAAAAATTTGTTGTTTCCCATTTATTTAATTTTTGATTTCAATTTTAACCCTCATTCTTTTAAATATTATTTTTTATTTTGGATTTTTTATATAATTTATTTTTTCAATTTCATTCTTCAACATTTCATTTTCTTGGAATTGAGCTTCATGATTTTTTCATGTATATGGATTCCGGTTCGATGACTTGGATTACGAGTTTAAAAAGTTAATAAGTGTTGATATTTTTTTGCCTTATTTTCTTTTCTGATATCGTCATTCGACACTTTTTTAAACAAAATGGTTTTGTGGTTTTTTTCAAAAAAAATTTATGTCGAATTATTCTGACTTCATGATCTAGGACGTGAGTTGGCTCACACCATTTTTTTTAATTCTTCTTTTTATTATATTTTATCCTTCCATGTTTAATTGGCTAAAATTTAAATATCATCCTTTTGCTATTCATTAAAGGTTTTTTTTTCATGTTATCATAATCACTTATATATATCATTTGCTATCGTTGCTTTTTTTTCTCTCCCATATAATTCAAATAAATCTAATTTATTTAGTTTATTGGGATTATAACCTGAGTTATTAGATTTTTCTCCACACGTAGTGAAAGATCCAATCTATTTACTAATTTGATGATTTGGATTAATTTAATGATCTGTAAAAGTTTGATTTATTGGTAGATGATTTTTTATGATTCATCTAATAATATATCTCATTTAAAATGTAAGTGATATTGTTAATGTATTTGTAAAAAAAATTAAAAAGGCTAAACATAGTCTGTTAATGTCATATGATAGTTATATATGGATGAATATTTCTCCAATCTAAGGTGGAAGAAATTATTATCTTCTGAGAGAGGGCTAATGCCTTTTTCGTCCCCCCCCCCCCCCCCCCCTTCTTGGCGGGGAATCAAAATGCTACACATATTCTATTAATGTCATATTCTATTAATATTTTTTTTTGTTTTGTTTTGTTTTGTTTATGTGGAGTCAAAAATGGGTAATCACGCTCTGTTTATCAATCCCAAGAATCTCTTTCGGTTTTATTGTAAGATACAGTTAAGCATATCGAGCTTTCGCTTTTAACTGACTGGTTAGGAATGTCTCTTTCTTGTTCAATTCAGGTGGGATTTTATGGATTTCTGATTATTAAGAAGCAAGACACTTGTATTAATTAAAAGGATATCGTAGTTATTGTTTTTCGCATTCTGGGTCTGCTTAGAATTATCAGTGAAAGAATATCTTTATCGGGTGGAAGTACAATTATATACATGACATATTCAAGACATCCGCCATGTAATTCCATGTGACCACTCTCTGAACTCAACACGAGCTTTCTGGAGAGGCATTATGGGTTTTTCGTGGTCTTCTGCAAGGCCTTAACATAACTCGATCTCCTGTCGAATAAGCAGCTAAGGACATGGGAGCTTTGCCAACATGGGCCTCGTCAATGTCCTGTCTTGTCATGAGCCCGAGATCGAACTTTTCCTTCCATGGGAAGTTGTCGTCAAACAGAGTGTTTGAGTCGTTGAATTTTAAGCTTATACCATTGTTGTTTGCCCTTGGACATGATGGCCCAAATCCGCTAGTCTTTACTTGTTCCATGTGATTTGATCGAAACACTTCAGAGTGTTTTATACTCTGAAGAATTTGAAAACGAAAACCTTATTTGAATCTGACTTTTGTTTTGTTAGATTATTGAAGGAGAAAATGGCCGTTGGTGAATCCAAAAATACTTTAGTTTTGTTGTTAGGGCCGGCCTCATGCATTCAGGGAAGGAGTAAAAGGTTGATCCAGATGGTCTCTTCTTTTAACATGCAGCATGGGTTGAGCATATCATATGTTTTGATCTGAGGAAAAAAAAGAAAGAAAGAGGAGAAGAAATCAAAAGAGACAGACGCAGAATCTAAGTTAATCAAGCATTGGAAACAGGGAAAGACTTGGGGATTGAGATGAAGAAGATATCTTTGCTTTAGGGAGAGTGGATCGCTGAATTAGCTTTATAATCACTTTTCAAAGCACACATCATGATATTTATATCATTGCTTCAACACCCCAACATTCCTAACGTTAAAACAAAGTCTAATCTCAGCCTTACCTTTCATACAGTTTTTTAATGCTTTGGGAAAAGGAGATTCAGGTGGTTCTCTTGGAATTTCATCTGGGGAGGGAGGGAGGGAGACTTTTCTATACCCTGATTATTGAATGCTTTTTTTTTAAAAAAAAAAAATAAGACTGCAATCAATTCAATTATCAACCAACATGAATTGACGTACGGTTTCATTTCCAGCAAATAATGGGTCCTGATTGGAAGATTTGCATGATGCCTTTTTGTTCTTGGAAAGAAAGGGAACTGGTCTGTATCCCGAAGATTAGAATGAGTAGCAATGTGATTTAAATATTCTTCGCAGAGCATACCGCGTGTCATCTTTTTTTCTCTTAACAAGGATTGTTATTGCAAGACGCAGCAGTGATCATGGCTGCTTATAGAATTAACTAGTAGCTTATCTACGCTATGCTAGGCTAAGGGTGTTGCTAACTTCTTTTTTTTTTCCTAGTGAAAAGAAATTTAAACCATGTGGTCATTAATTTGACATGATCTGATAAATTTGATGGGTCTAAAACTAACTTAGATACCAAGTAAAAATATAGTTTGATTAAAAATAATTTTAAGATATATTTTTTAAAATATTGAGATGATAACATGTTGGGTCGACCTAAGTTAACTTGGATTAACCTATCAAATTCATAGCTGGATCATGAGACCATGATAACTCTATATAAAATAAATCAAAATAAATTATGAAGCTCAATTGTTAATCAATCTAATGTTGAAGGATAAAATTAAAAAAAAACAATTAAAAGAGAACACAAAAAAAAACCCAGGTCACTCCAGGTTAACTTACCAAGCTCATAATCTTGGTCATGAGACCATGATAATCTCATAAAAAGCAAACTAAAAAAAAATCATGGTTAGTTACCCTGTCAAACTCACACTCATATCATGAGATTGTGATAACCTTATATAAAACAAATCAAAAAATATTTATGAAGAACAATTATCAATTGATCCATTGTTGATGAATGAAATTAGAGGGTGGGGGGTCTAAATAAAAGACAAAATAAAACAACCCAAGTCAATATAGGTTGAAGGATGAGACCGAGATAACCTAATAGAAATTAAACCGAAACAAATCATGAATTCTAATTCCTGATTGACTTAATGTTGAAGGATGAAATTGATAAGATCACCAATTAAAATAAAAGGAAAAACAATTTAAATGGGTTAACCCGCTAAACTCACAACATGGATCAAGAGATTAGGATAACCATGTAGAAAACAAACCACGATAAATCATGAAGCTCAATTTTTCATAAATCAAACGCTGAAAGATAAAATAAAATTACAAAAAACCCTATTGCAATGAATAGTTTTTTAGTGAGATGGTGCACATTAAAGCATCACCTCTTTTAGTTTTTGTTAACTAGCTATCTCGCCCACGCTTCATCGCGGGTCAAATAAAAAAAATGCAATGCAAAAAATGAATAAGCATGATTTTTTCAATGAGTTCTTGACACATATAAAAAATTCTAATTTTAAATTGAAAGGTTGATGCATTATATAATTAAATAAATCAAGAATTCATTATGTCAGTAAATACAAAATAAAAATAAAAATCAATAGTAATTAAAGGCTAAATTGAAAAATTGAGAAATAGATTTATATCAAGATATTTGATCTTGCAATATGAGTTATGAACTCGGTTTTTTTTTAGTAACATTTTTTTTTAGAATTATTTTTTTATTTAATTAAATGATAATAAAAATAGATGTGCACATGAAAACAATTGGATAAAATTCAAAAAAAAATTATGCAATGTTGAAAAAAAAGAATGTCTGCTAGTATTAGAAAACGAATGTTATCATCTTATGTGAAAACCAAGTAAAAATTAAATGATAGTTAACCAAATACTAAATTGTAAAATGAAATATAGATGTAGATCTGGATATACAGTTTTAAAACATACTTAATGGACCCAGTTGTTTTAATAACTTTATTAATTGGAACCAATTTTTTTAATAAAATGATATTAAAAAAAGAGACGCATATGAAAGTGAATAAATAAAATTAAAGGAGAAAAATACTATGCAAAGTTGCAAAGAGCACCTACTAATATAAAAAAATATCACAATTTTATTCATAAACTAAGTAAAAATTAAACGATATTATATTAAAATATCATAAAAAAATATTTAATTAGTTTTTTTATGCAAGGCCAAGTCTGCATGCCTAGTCGTTTCTTTATTTTTTATTTTTTTCTAAAATGGTGGATGACATGTCTAGTCGTTTGCTTTAAAAAAACAAAAAGCTACATGACATATCATCTACCTGCCTAAAATCTGGCCACTATAGTTGTAACAGGAAAATTAAAAGGCTTTTTTTTTCCTTTAAAAACCCATTTATTTCAATCCATTTTTACCTAATAAAACCCTTGCAATATAAAAAAACTAATTTATCAACCCTTAAAAACCCATTTATTTCAATCCATTTTTACCTAATAAAACCCTTGCAATATAAAAAAAAGTAATTTATCAACCTAAAACAAATCCTTGAAATGGTCCAAAAACACAATATCAGACTAGTAAAAAAATTTCTCTCTCGTCCTGGTCAATTTTTTCAGGCAAGATGATGGTTCAGAAATACCTTGATGAGATCGTTCTTGTCAAATAAAATATGTTTACACCAAAATCAATATTTTTTATTATTGTAATGTGGCCAACCAATAATTTTCTTTCTCTTTTTTTATAATTCAATGAGTTTCTCTCTCCTCTCTCTCACATTCATGGATTAAAAAATAAATAGAATGAACTTTTATACTAAAACTAAAATTTCACAAACTATAGTGACTAAAAAGAAAGAAAAAGAAAAATAGATGGACTATAAAGTATTTTTTCACATGAATTTGAGATTAACAATGAGATTTCTCTTGTTTTACACCTTTGCCTTTCTTTTGCTGGAATTTTTCTTTCCTTACTAAATTCTTAGAGTTTGATCATTAATTTGGTTATAAAAAGTTGCAATTAAAAAAAAAGGATAAAATTAAAAAAATATTTTATGATATTGTGAATTGCTACAATAATTTATCTAATTGTTTTAGTATATTATATAATACCGACTAAAATTACATTTCTTATTATATAAGACTTTCTTATTTGAATTCCTAACCTTAAATATTTGATGAGAATCATCATTATTTATAATGATTATGAATCATGTAATCCACTAGATATTTATCTTTTACTCGCAATTATAATTTATTAATATATATATATATATAATAATTTTGTGAAAAAGGTTAAAATATTTGATAATAGTAAGTAACGCAATGACAATAAATGTCATGTTTTAGGTTGTTTGAGAGCACGATAAATGTTGCTTTTCAATGTTTTTTCCGTATAAAAATATATTAAAATAATATATATATTTAAAAATTTATTTTTAACATCAATATACCAAAATGATTTAAAAATAAAAAATAATAATCTAAGACTAAAATAAATATGGATAAAAAGCTTTTTGAGATGATAGATTTCAAATGATACAGTAAAAAGCAGCAAATACCATCAATATCCCTGGCGAACATCGCGCATGAAGAAAGAAGGGCAAATAGTAATGTCCCATTAGTCAGAAGTACAATGATGCGTTGCAAGAGCAACTCCACTGTGAAGGAGAAGATCATCATGTTTATAGTCCTAAATCCTGTGGTCTGACATGCTGTACTGGTAAATTGATGTACCTTTGTTTTCCCAATATTGATCTTTTTCTTATTTCCACATAGAAACTAGATAAAGATATATGTGAAAGAAGACGAAAGTTGCAGCTAAATGTTGCGTTTTTTTGAATTTGCTTCCAAGCCAGGAGAAAAGAACCGGTGATAATAAAATAAAAAACTTAAAACTTATGTGGTAATGGGCGGGCGTAGAATGGCTTTGGACCTTGACTATGCTTTTCTTGCTTAAGAAGATCTTGTAGGGACCTCTTTAGGTAAAGTTTAACTCTCCATATCCTTACAACGTGGCAAGAACACCCTCATTAGAGTGAGAGAAACCCGCATTAGCTACCCTCAAATCAAGCCTGTTTCATCAACGACAGTCAGCACAGCAGAGCATAAATATTATTAATTTGATGTCTTTTAAACACAGCTAAACAGGCACAAAAACGAGAGCTGAATTCAAGTGGGTGTGGTTTTCTAGGGAGAGATGGATGGATGGATGGATAAGGGCATAAATGAGGGTTTGTCCCTCTGTTCCAGGCATTCTTTGCTTAAAGACAAGTTAGCTAGCCCAAGCCCCAGGACAGGAATAAAGCTAGGGACAAAAAATCACAAGGGGGGGAGGTTAAAGTTAAAGCGATGGAAGCACAAGCTCGCATATACAGATAGCATTTGCTCGCACAAATATATACTTGACACAGCAGCAAATAGCAGCCTGTACTGCTGCCCGACAACAGCCAGCGAACATCTCCCTTGAGTAAAGGACACTGCCCGAGACATGTAAAAAAAAAAAACAACCCCTGTTCTGTGTAGTCACCGCTCACAGCCGGTTGTGACCTTACGTTTACTAACCGTACTAAATTTCACTGTCCAAAGATTCAGGAAGGTTGTTCTTTGAGTTGCATACATTGACCGTATTTCTTCTTCTTTTTAGATAAATTAAACAATTTGAAAGGGTGTAGCTCAACTCTATTTGTTTTTTAAAAATTATTAATTTAAATTTTTTATAAATTTTATGATTATTGAAAACTTATATAATTATTAATTTAAGAATCCGTGAAATTAATCGAGTTGGACGCAAATTGATTCGAACACTCACGTTAATTAAAAAATTTATGAATTAACACTACAACAAAAAGTTTTGCTCCAACAACACATCTTTGTACGTCACTATTTTAAACCATGACAATAATTAAATATTGTTGTGTTGAACTGCTATATCAATTAAACTATAGTAGTTATCCTAGTATTTTCATTAATCACTCCTCATTTGTAATCAAATGATACATCTTTGTAAATATCTCATTTCTCTATGCATCCCACTGTGATATATAAATTCTATGATGGCTTAACCCGTCATAATTAGTAATTTTACCCTGATGATTTATGGCACGCAAAGCATCATTCGCATCAATGTCGACTGAAATTTGTTATTTGTACCTGAACTATCATATTACTTGGTTTGTGAAATGTAGCTCAACCATCTAAAAAAATATTTATCTTACTAGTGTAAATAGGAGCAATTGCCAACTTTCACTCAAATACAGTATCTACATGACCTCTAGAAGATAATTTTTTTTAAATATTAAACAACAATAATTCGATTAAGTTAAGTTTTTTTTATTTACCAAGTAGTTTAAAAAAATACCTGGATAGCGTGCTGCCTCTCTAGCCCATCCTGATAAAATAACATCACATATATTGGATTATTATCAAATATTCTACTAGTACACCATCTAGTATTATAAATATGTCAGTTTAATTGTATTTTTTAAAATTTAAATTAGAGAATATAAATGCATTTAATTGCAAAATAACATTGCAATAGTTGCATTCTAGTAGTAGCTATAGTGTAACCCCTATAATCTGGAAAGTTATAAGCATGAATCTGAATATTTAGGGTCACCCCACATGAAGATGCTCTCAATACCATAATTGTTATTAAATAAAAACAAGTTATATATTACATGTTAACAACAAACATTTAAAATATAAATAGTTATTTTAAATTTTTCGATTCATATTTGTAGAAGTAACAAACATCCCCTAACTTGTTTGACCCCTTTCATGCATATAAGACATAAATATCCATACAGACATGTCAAGCTAGTAGATTCCCAGTTATATGTGGAAATGATGTCAAAATCATCCAGGAGTATCAAATAAATTAAAGGCATATATCTCGTTGCGGGGTTTGTGAATAATACACTACCAAACAGATATAGTATATATATGCTCTGTCATACCTACATAACACATTAAAATTATCATATTAATTCATACAAGCCTAATAAATAATCATCAACATTCAAATCATAATTTAATTGACACCTCTACAAGACCTCGTCGTTAGCATCAGATAGTAGTGTGGTAAATGGCTCTTTAATCCATTTATGACACATGTTACCCTCATTCAATTCAGAAGGAGGGGTGTCAAACTAAATTCATGCTAGCATAATGCAATCCGATTATGAATATTAGTAGATATGATTATGAACAACATTATAATATGAAATCTTGATTATCCATGCTTATTGTCAATTCAACCTGAATTGATGAGGAATAAATTATTCCATGTTGAATAAAATTATTTGCTTCACATCTTTGCTTGATGTAATAACTATTACACTTATAAAGATATCAATTGTACTAGAGCTGAAATAGACATTGCACAAACACATTTCAAAACATGATTAACTGATTTTGAAAGATTAGTTGTCATGTTACAATGCTAGTGACCGCTATCATAACATAACGCTTATTTTTCTTTTGGTTCAAGTCATTCTTGATATGTTGGGCCCACTTACGTATTATTTCATACCACAAATCAAATTCCTATCGTAAAGGTTGTTTCATAATAACCAGAATAGGATGAACTATTATTTCATACCCAGCAAAATATTTTGGGTTTGATTTTTGGGTGTTTTAGGATAAAAAACAAGTGTCTGGTAAGCTTTTTTAGAGAGACAATGGTTGGGGACTCGATTTGGAGAGAGAGAGTCGTTGCGTTTAATTATCGTATTCTTTGATTTGGGAATGATTTTAATTTCATTACATGTTACACTTTAGAAATACAATAATTATCTTGTCGTGTTTCAGAATAACTTCTCTAGAACCGTGAGATAAAAATATAATATTTCATTAATTTTTTTTTTGAAAAGATATTATTATATCAAAATTTTTAAATTACATTTGTTTTTTTTTAAATCTCTTTTTAAATCAAGAGTATAATTAATGAGACATCTGATGGCAAGTCAATACAAGATACGTGCGTCCTCTCTCTCTCTCTCTCTCTCTCTCTCTCTCTCTCTCTCTCTCTCAACTTTTTTTTATGGCCTGGATCTTCGGAATCTGCTATGACAAGATAGAATACATTTTGCATGGTTCTATTTTGTATGCTCTTAACAGTGTTGATTCCTTCTCTTGCAGTGCATCGATATTGTGATTTGACATTTTGGAGATATCAAATCGCGTATAGTAAATTTGACTCCAAGTAGAGACTATGAAAGAAGAAATTATATATAAATGCTTAGATTTCAATGTGAGTACTGTTTAATAAAAGATTATCTTGATTAATCGGGCCATTATTTTTCGGTTTGCATGCCAAATTCATGTGACAGTGGCAGAAATGAAATGGAGACAGAATATTAATTAGGATTCGAAACACCATTAATGTACGTATCGCTTCTCTTTCTAGTGTTTCAACGGAGAGAAAGCCCTCTGATCATTAGGCGTGCGTCCCTCTTGTCCTCGCCACTCCTAGGAGGCAACCTACTCTTCCTCTCTTTTCAGTACTGCACTGTATAGGAATCTCTGGCTCTAACTTGCCGAACCCACCGGGCTTGGTTTATTTTGCAGGAGAGAATTTTTGTACGGCCTGAACATCACTTCTCCAGTATCTCCTTCCTTTTTTGCTAGTGAATTTTCATATTATGTAGTAATTGAAACAGGGTCGACCCGGTTTTTGCCACCATTGTATTAGTAGAACTGTAATCAAAGGGCTTGAGTGGGGGTCTTGAAATAGCATTTTGATCATGCATCTCTCTCCTTTTCCAATCAATAAATGAACAAGAAACCTTTATGCGAGAGATCTGATCTCATTTTTTTCAAAATTATGAAGTTTGAATATAACCCTTTACATAAAGCAACGAAAAAAGCTCACATTCGATCGAGTTTAGAATCATAATCATTGTTTCATATGCTAATAGATAGAGATCAGTACTAATGGCACGCACGACTCCTGAGAGCTAGAATAAAGCTCTATTGAATTATTAGGACACTTCGGATCGGCTTTAACGCATCAATTCAGCCTCTTTGATAATTTAAGTGATTGCCAAATGAGAAGATCATCCTCGAAATTTCCATGAGCGCTAGAGCAGTGTTTATAATAGTATATATATGACAAGACGATTTCCAGTATATGGAAACAGCTTGCATGCATGCATGCGTATGTTATAACAAGGATAGGAACAAATATTCGGTACTGATAATCTTGGTAAAAGATTTTGTTTCCTCAGAATCATGAATCAGAGGGGCCAACTACCTTACAATTTAGGTAGGAAATATTAATTCAATTTGATAGAACAGGTTGTATGGCCCTCGATTGCAGAGAGTTACAGGCCATTGTATAGGAATATATAAAAACATCTTTACACTGACAGGGATGAATCAAAACTCCTGCCTAGCTTAGTTGTAGAGACATTCACAAGACTTTGACTCCACCACCTCCTCTTATTAATTACTGGTGAGTACAGACCCTAATTATTTCATTTGAAGAAGGGTAGTTTTTTCACTTTGTTTTTTTTTTAAGAACATGGGAAGAAATAGATTCTTGAACACTAGTTTGTGATTCTTGTTTTCCTGCTCGTTATGAATTTAGTACTGGTTTAGAAGTGTGTTAAAGTGTTTCTTTTATATATATATATATATATATGAAAATTGCATTAAAATAATAGTTTTTTATTTTAAAAAAATATTATTTTTAATATTAATACATCAAAATGATTTAAAAATATAAAAAATTAATAATTTAAAACTAAAAAAATTTAACTTTTTTAAAAAATATATTTCTATCACACTCTCAAGCATCGCGTTAAATTCATTAGATCATGAAAACCATATATCTCATTCCGCATGTGGATTTTTTTATGGGCTTATGGGAGCACAAACTTAGATAGAGGGAATGTTTGTTTTTGTTTTTGAAATTATTTTTTGTTAAGGTGTTTTTTAATAGTTGTGATGTGTCAATATAAAAAAAAATTGTTTTAATACAATTTTAATTTTAAATTATTTTATATAAGTATTTTACATTATATTATCAAACACACTATGAAATGTGTGTATTTAATTAAACTAACGTCGTGGGTCAACTTTATTCTTTTCTTATAAAAAAGAATTATGTTTAAGTATGTAAATCATTTTAAAGAAAGAAAAAAATTTCAATGACCCTGGTTATAGGTCTGCCTGGTTAAATAAGTAGTTTTTATTTTAATAAAATGTAAAAATTCTTTGATTTGGAGGGTAATTAGATCATTTTACCATCCTTTAAAAATTGAAAAAGACATCTATAACTCTATTCAATAAATTAATGATTAATTGGCCACCTGAAAATACCAAAATACTTTCAATAACAAAACAGTTGATTTTCTTTAGGAATAGCAAAAATATCGTTAATTAATAGTTAAATATATTTGTGGCCATAGTAAACATACCTTCCGCTGTAGTTGTTTTGTTGTAAACAATAAAAGATAAACTATTAAGGGAACGGATTTTGACATTTATTCTTTAATTATTTCGTAAAAATACCATCAATTTTAACTCAACTGTTAACACATAGCTATCAAAATATGTTATTAACTAGCCGTGTGCCTGCCTAGCTCGTGTTACGGGGATGGTACAATTTTAGTTCTTCGAATTAAAAAGGCAATATTTTTCTATTAAAAAAGGATGGATAGATTTAATTAAAGAATAATAAGAAATCAAGTGAACTTCTTCCATAAATTCTAGAACAACTTGAAATTTATATAATATAAGAGATGGTTTCTTGATTATTTTTCTTTTCGTATCGCATCAAAGTATATTCAAAATACATCTTAAACTATAATATATATATATATATATATATATATATATATATATTTATTTATTTATTGTGACGTATATGAGAGTAAAAGATAATAGAGTTTATTATAAGTTAAAATTCTTAAAAACTCTTAAAATATGTAATTTGATTATTCGATATCTTTACTTGTCAAAAAGCTATTATAACCTTTTGTATAGAGAAAATACTAAAAGAATCTAATAATATTGAATATAAATATTAAATTAGAAAAACTATTCCCTTAAAGTAGAAGGGAAAAAAAATTAGAAAAAGCATTGTAATACAGAATAGAAAAAAATAAATTAACTAAGAAAAATATTTGTTTCTCTAAAACAGTTCACTCATCAATCTCCTCGTGTTGAAGGAATTTGTCTTTAAATTCAGATTTGAGTCGACAATTATCTTCCACAATCATTCTTTGTGTCTTAGTCATCACTTTATGGGTTCTTAACACAGTTTTTGTGTGGTCTGCTTTATCTTTGATCCCTAAAATAATATATTTGTGAGGACTGTTTCATCGTAGATTTTACTATCAAAATTTTCAATAACAACAATTGATACAGACACAAACAACACACTAGTTTTGAATATCTTTTTTCGATGAAAGCCTTCTCATCCTCCATAATCTTCAACCAGAAATCATTGGGTTATAATACCAACTAATATAGATAAAAACACAAGATAATATGACAAGTCAAAAATTTCAAAGATCAAGAACACTATAATTATAAAAAACTTTTAAAATACTTAATTTTATTCATTTATTTGTCAACTTGCTAAAATATCATTACAACCATTTATATATAAAAATTAAAAAAACTCTAATAATATTGAATAGAAAAAATAAGCTAGAAAAACTATTCAATTCAAATAGAAAAAGCATTATAATACATAATAAAAAAAATAAACTAAGAAAAAAATTTATTTTTCTAAAAAAAACTCATGCACATTAATATAATGATTTTATCAATAAAAAATTTGAAAATATTCTATACGATCCAGGAGGGACTGAGTTTTATCTTTATTAATTTTGATGACATTTAAAAACAAATAGATTTGGTTAAATTTGAAATATAAAAAGAAGAAGATTTAATTAAGATAAAATCACCTAAAAAACTCCAAGCCCTTCATTTAAATTGGAAGGCTAAAATTAAACTATATAATATATCCTGTTAAAACTAACTTGATGAGACCGAATCTGTATAAAACCTTTTATTTTGAACTAATAACCTATAGAATATTAAAGCAATGGTGGAGCCAATTATAAAAAGAAGAAGGGAAGAAAACTTCAAGTACCCGATGTTGGAATGAGAAAAAAAAAGAAGAAGATGCTACAGAATTTGGATTTTATGGTATTTATGAGAAAATATATTAAATAATATTTTTTATTTTTTAAAATTTATATTTGATATCATTACATTGAAAAAATTTTAAAAAATAAAAAATAATTTTTATTTAAACCACAGTTCCAAACGGTGGATACTATCATTTCCCAACTTAAAAATATTCACCTACGCTTTTGATTTTTGTTTTTTTTTTTTTTTTTAAATCCCTAATGGGACGGTTCCTCAGCCTAAGAATCCCTCCATGGTTTCAGGCCAATCACACCACGCCACCCAAGCAACTTACCATACACGTAAGAGATCCCCTCTCCTTACATCACCTAGACATGCGGGCCCTTATGTCCTCACTTATCGAGACCATTTCTTTAATCACAATGTCTCTCTTTCCATACATTTTCTTAAGAAACCTGACGGTCCTCTTTTTTATTT
>Ga0325411_1004309_pt1 | contig 15981 bp, 13 predicted proteins | sample PopdelMetagenome_13_FD_206181 | JGI IMG/M metagenome (GOLD analysis project Ga0325411, IMG submission 206181) | Populus deltoides microbial communities from Bellville, Georgia, United States - Xylem-PdIQD-R4 | ecosystem: Host-associated > Plants > Phyllosphere > Stem > Wood/Secondary xylem...
AAATAATCCAACTGTAAAATAGAGCTTGGGCGATGGTATAGTAAACTCTTATAATTTTGAGGTGGTTTCTTTATAATAAACCTCAAAAAGGCGTTACAAACCCGTGTAATGAAAGTATGAAACCAAGAGATGGCCCATGATTTTCATAAATACCAGCGGCGTATTGCGCTGGTTGTAGTTATTACTCTCACAGTCTCACCCCCACCCCCCACCTAGCTCCTCCTCCTCCCGACTCTCTCTTCATCCATGTGAACTAACCTCTTCTTCTTCTTCTTCTTCTTCTTCTTTGAACGAACCAAAACCCTTCTTTCAAATGAAAGTGGACAATGAAAGATAGAAAATGTCAAATTAGCTTCCCTGCTAATCAACTCATCCAAGTTTTTCTCAAGGTTTGGTTTCATATATATATATATTCTTTGTCTTTGCATGCGTGTGCAAGTGTGATCTTCTTTTGTATGGTTGCTGAGTTTGTCATTATGTTTTTGCATGCTTCATTTGATCTTCTCTTCTTCTGGGCTGTTGCTAAATACGTCCATTTCACAGAAAGCATACTTAGTTCAAGGGAAAGACTCCTCTTTTGGTCCTAATAATTATGTACGCAATTAATTTGCTTGTGTTCTTATGCTGTTCTTGTCTTCTTCTTTTTGGGTGCTGAAAATTTGATCGATTGACCAACATGAAGCTGATCATCGGTGTAATCGGAAATGGGGAAGAAAGGAAGTGGATGGTTTACATCTGTGAAGAGAGTGTTCAAATCATCTCCCAAGGAATTACCAATAGAGAAAAAGGTAGTCATATATATTTTTTTTTATCATAATGTATTTACTTGCTCCTTTGAAATATCATGTGGTGTTTTTTTGTGTATGCTTAAGTAATAAGCAAAGTTAATTATTATTAAGACTTGTTTTATACGATCATTTGGTACACCTAATTGAACTATAAACCTTGTGATCTAATCTGATAGCCTGCCTTCAAAATTTTCATCATACGTTTTTCTATTATTCCTTAGTTAAATATTTCATTAGTGTGTGTTCAAACTCAAGTTCTTACCATAATTTGAGATAATTTGGTGTATATTTGCGTTAGTTTTATTTATTATTATTGATTTTTAATTTTCCCTAGTACACATATTGTTTATTAGAATATAATTTGTAAGGTATCAAACCATCTCCTAATTAGCAAATAATTAAGAGTGTCCTAGATACATAGAGACCACCCACATGAGCAATCTTAATTTCTCGACTCATTTGTTGTCAAAAGGCAATGAATATTTGTGCTATATGAGCTATGTTCAGCTACTAGGGCCATATTAAACGAAGACCTACCCTTTTAGTACTGTATCTAGGACCATAAACTTGAAGGGGGCACAAATGGTCCCCTTATCGACACGACCATAAAATGTTGCAATCTTTCATGACTTATTGTTATCATGCCACCGATGATATCCTTCCATCCATCTCCACCCACATGTGCACGTACGGCCTTGCTAGACCCTCTTCAATTCATGCCAAAAAAAAAAGAAAGAATCTTGCTGTGCTGCATTATTAATTTCTTTGTTGAAAAAGAAATTTTTGTTATGCCTGAAATTAATTAATCTTAACTAATCTTGTTAGTTATATGCTAGTTAGCTCATGATTTTATGATAATTGAGCACAAATTTGACATCGATGTAAATGATGGCTGGCATGATATGTATTTCAGAAAGACAATGTAGAGAAATGGCAACATGAGGCCCCAGAAGTTGTTTCATTTGAGCATTTTCCTGCTGAAAGTTCTCCTGATGTTACAAATGATGAGAGCAATGCATCAAGTCCAGTAACTGAAGATAGAAACCATGTCATTGCTGTGGCAGTAGCAACTGCTGCTGCAGCTGCTCAAGCGGCAGCTAACGTTGTTCGCTTAGCCGGTTATGGTCGATACTCTAAGGAAGAAAGAGCTGCCATCCTCATTCAATCATACTATAGGGGCTACCTTGTAATCCCTCTCTTCATTTCACTTTAATTAGATCAAAATATATGGTTAATCAATAAGTTAACTCTCGTTGAAAACAGTCTAATTAGCTGGTACGTACTTTGAATCCTACGATTATATATCCTATTGGTCCGACGAGAGCTCAAAGATGATGAAGAGATTAAAACTCATCTTACAATATGTTTGTGTATTTATTTTTGTTTTACGAGTTGATTGGCCATGTATATTTTGCAGGCTCGGCGTGCCTTACGTGCCTTGAAGGGATTGGTGAGGCTTCAAGCACTAGTCAGGGGCCATAATGTACGAAAGCAAGCACAAATGACAATGAGATGTATGCAAGCACTTGTTCGAGTGCAAGCAAGAGTAAGAGCAAGAAGGCTTCAGCTAACTCACGAGAAGCTTCAAATGAAGGCCGAGGAAGAAGATGAACGAAGACTATCGGTGGTTGAAGAAATTATGAATCCTAAGAGTCCATTGAAGAGTTATAAATGGGATAGTAGGAATCGAAGTCCAGGTAAAATATTCAAGGAAAATGCCTCAAAGAAACATGATGCTTTCATGAAGAGGGAAAGAGCCCTTGCTTATGCTTATGCCTACGAGGTATGTATACTGCATGTGTTCCGTTGTAATTAGCCCAGGCTAAAATTTGGCTACTTTTTCAACATTTTCTTGACAATTTGAGAAACAAAAATAAAATAAAAACCTCAATGACTTGTTTGTAATTGGTTTTGTATTGCAGCAGCAGCAGCAGCCATTAATCTCCCAAAATAGTCCAAACGGTAAAGAAATAGGACATTTTGTGGATGGAAGTGAGAAGGCTCAATGGGGCTGGAATTGGCTTGAGGGATGGATGTCAGCACAACCATATAATGCGCGTCAATTGGGTCCAAATGAAGGCTCCTATGTGACATTAAACACAACCACTGCCACAGCCACGACCGATGACATGTCCGAGAAGACAGTGGAGATGGACATGGTCACCCCAACAGGCACGATCAACTCTAACATGGGCATACTTGATGCCAATCTGTCTTCGAATCGACACCAACGACAACTGAGTTCGAGCAATGTACCTAGCTACATGGCTCCGACCCAATCCGCGAAGGCAAAAGTGCGTAGTCAAGGCTCGACCAGGCAACAATATGCCCCAGGTACACCTCTGCGGAATCCATTCACTAAGAAAGTATCAAGCATTAATGGTGGTTCAGGTTGTGATTCTTCTAGTTCAGGTGGCGGCACAACTTACCAGGCTCCAATTAGGAGCCCGAGCCCAAAACAAAACGGGATGCGTCTCCATTCTAAAAGACATGCTGGCGGGTATAGCCCTGATTTCATTGGTGGTGGTGATGATTGGAGGGTGCCTCCTCTTGATGGTCATGGATGGAGGAATGATTTCGGTTGATGAGTGATATGAACTATGTATTATGGTGTGTTTATACAGTATTTATTGTGGATTATCGTTTGATGTTTTTTTTTAATGCATGTTGTCATAAAACTCCAGTCCTTGAGGCTGTGCATGTAATGGTATTGGGTTAAATATTTGATTTTTATACATAATTGTGTCATGGACTATTGTGTATAGGATTGTGAAAATTTTAGATATTTAGATTAATACTATTTATTATTTAATATAAAAATAAAATAGTAATTGTAAATATTATATAAACATGTTTTTGTCAATATGTATATATTACATTAAATTAAAAATGTTATATATAATATAATACAAAACAAATATATATTTTAGGACGAGAGTCCAAGTTAGGTTTGATGATATTTATAGTACTATAAAGTTAATCATCTAAAAAAACACTATATATATATATTTCAATAGCAGGTCCATCCCACCCCACCCTTTTTCACTATTTAAAGATTACATTTAAAAAAAAAATTCCTGGTAGAATTAAAAAGAAATGTTAAGATATATATATTGGGGGTGAATTAATATCACTATTTGTAGTTCCAGATTAATGAAATTGAAAAGCAAGCACATGGGGATTTTAAATGCAATAATTTCTTAAAAATTAAGTAAATACTTAATTCTCTAATTTAATTAATGGGAAAAGGGACGATAATATAATAATGACAAGATTTACAAGAATTTTTACAACTCTAGTATTTTGGATAAAAAAATCATCCATGGGAAAATACTTGACCAATAGAATACCTACGAATTGCAGGTGGTAGTGGGAACAACCATGTATCCACGTGTCCTTGTTCGAAGACACTAACTCAGCAGTGCCTGCTAGTGGGAAAGAGTTAAAAGTTAGTTCAGATATTGTACTATGGTACTTGTAAAATATAGGAGGGACTTTTGTATTGAATCTTGGGGACACGAATTTTACATGGGAGGGAGGGAGGGAGGGAGGGAGGCATGATATTGAAATATCCAGGATCTAGTTGATTTAAGATTAGAATTGGATTGAATTAAAAGAAGTGGAGAAAAAAAAAAATCTGGTGTAACCTGATTGATCCGTCAAGATCTAGTTGCAAACTCGTTGACTTTTATTTCTTTTACTAAAACGACGTCGTTTTGTTAAAAAAAAACTGACCTGGCCGACCCAGTGACCTAGTCAAAACCCAAAACTCGGGCCTTAGACTAAACCGACCACCAGGCCAGGTCTTAAAAATATGGAGGGAGGGATAATGTTACCATCATCAATTAAAAACACGTGGAAAAACCACTGTATATATATTTTTATTTATAGTAAAAAAAAGGAGTTAAATATTCTTTTTATTTGGTTCATTTATTATTTTAGAATTATTAAGAGGTATCTCAGTTTTCTTTTTATCATTTTATATAATAAAATTACTTTATTACTTTTAATAGTAAATAATTATTTACTTTATCTTTTGGGTACAGGGACAATGTAGCATTTTTAAAAATCTTAAAAAAGAATTGAAAAACTATTAACGCCGATGGTAAAAAAATATTATTTCATCGTGCTATTTGTTTTATCTCGGCATCCTCTACTTCTTTTTGTGACACATGTAGTTTTTGGATCTTCAAAGTATCCCCAACATCTCTTTTTTCTCTCTCTCTTTCCTCCTATAAATTCAGGCATAACCCTTCATATTTTCATATCATCATTTTCAAGTTATTTTTCTTTTGATTATTTTTATTTCTATTTGTTTTATTTGAACTCATTTTGTTTTGTTTTCATTTGCTTCATTCTTTAATTTATTAGTTTGTTAAATTTGATCTTCACTCTTTTGATTTCATTTTTATTTGAGATAGTTTTTGAATTTTTTTTTCAATTTCACTCCTTTATTTTTTTTCTCATTTTATGTTCTTTTCTTTTGCTTTGGTTAGGTTTCTAATTTAGATTTTTTTTTAATTTTAGCATTTAATACTAAATTTGTTAACAATTGAAATTCTTAATTATACTCGTGTTTTTAATTTCATGGGTTTCAAATTTAAAATATTAATATAGATTTAGAAGATTCACTTGAATTAATTACTATTAGTTGAAACAATAAATTTACTGGTTTTTGCTATAATGGATTTTATACCTATCCTCCTTCAATTTTTATGCACTAATTATTTTTTAATTGAGCGAGGTTTCTGCTGTTTTTTTGCTTTTAAAAAAATTAGTTATTAGAATGCTCATAAATGCATAACAACACTTAACTTGGATCTAAGTTATTTTAAAAACAAATCCAGTTTTAAATATTGATTTTAGAGGCGTAATCATCATCTCATGAGCAATTTGATTTTTTATTTAATATTAATAATAATTAAATTTTTTTTTTGATTTTATAATTTGATATTGAATTGGTTGAGAAATAGCTTTATAAACAATTTTTTTTTATCTTGTTTAGGATTATTATAGTTTCAAACAAACATCTATTTTAGAAATAATACTTGAAATTAAAAACATCTAATTTTTTACCATATAATTAATTAACAAATTAAAATTTAAACATAAACTTATCATGAGAAAAAATATACTAGTAAATTAACTTAAATATTATTTATTTGTAATCTTCAATTTCATATCTTTCTATGTTTTTTTTTTATGTATAAAAAAAAGACTACAAAAGTTGAGAAAAAATCCTAGAACACCATCAATCTCCATCTCCAAATTCGAAACATACCCTTTTCACACACATCAGAACACTTCTCATTATTTTTAAAATCTCGTAAACATAACATCAAAAGTCAAAACAAGATAACGAATTTATTTATCATTTTCCAGCATAACATATTATTATAAACCAAGAACATGTAGATATCTTTAAAAAATTACAGACTACAAACTATTAACTCTGGTAAAAAATTTCAATTTTGGTTCTGATTGTTGCAAGAAAAAAAATAATGGTTCAAAATCAGAGAACTCAAATCTAAGTTCTAGCTAGCTTTTAGTTTTTGAAAATTTCATTTTGGTAAAATTCTTTTAATTTTTCATATGAGAAAAGTGAGAGAAATTCGATAAATTACAACGAGAGAAAATTATACATTAATCTTAATTTTAGTTATAAAAGAATATATATTGGTATTAGTAAGTTACATTTGATGAGAATAGTTTCATTAAAGTGTTTTTCAACCTTCTACTTACTCGAAATTATAAATTGGAATTGAGAGAAAAAAATAATTTTAATTTAATTTTGTGTTTTAAATTAATTTTTAAACTTGTAATTTTTTTAATTTGGATTAGAATTCAATTCAGAAAAGAAAATACATGGATAGGATCAAATTTGGTTTACTAGAAGAATGATTGTTAAATTCTGTTTAAATCCTATTAGATTAATTCAAAGAATCTTAAAAAAAAACAAAAAGAATAATAAAAATTAACTGATTTGAATTAACTTAATAATTTGTAAATTAACTCAGATTATCCAAGACATTTAACATTTTGTCTTGGATGATTATAATTATATTATACTTTTACTTTTTCACGTGCAGAGTACGTCCATCTCGGGAAAGGATACATCATCGGGATTTGTACTTGCCTTTGAAAACAATCAAACAAAAGCGACAGCGTTTTAAAAATTTCTTCAGAGTTTTGAACTTTTCCTTTTTATGGAAATTCGTTAATTCCAGACCTCAAAACTCTGACCTCTCCAATGATTGCCACGTTCACACCTGCCGATATACATTCTCCTTAGATCCTGCCACGTCTCTTTGGGACCCACACACTAATTGGTCCCACTAAAATTGTATACATTACTCAGCATCACCGAAAAAATCCTCCCCAGCCACATTCCACCAATAAAATACTGCCGCCTTTCTTTTATACTTACGTGGCTATATCATAATATTCAATTTAGGTGTTGTGTTACTTTTACAAGTATTTTTTTTAAATATATAAAATATATTTTTATTTTTAATATTAACATAGCAAAAAATTAAAAAAATATTAATTTAAAATTTATCAAAAAAAATTCAAGAAAAAACACCATCCTATTACATTTCCAAATAATACCTTAAAATATTTTAAGTAAATTTATGTTATACCCGATGATTTTGAATTGAGTTTACTAGGTTAATATATTCATCATTTCAATAAAAAATATATTTAAATATTTTTTTCATTGTGATAATTTTTATATTTTATTTTTTTTAAATTATTATTTTTATTTTAAAAACATTAAATTAATATTTCTAAAATGTTTTTTTAGTGATTTTAATTTGCTAATATTATAAAAAAAATAATTTGATTTATTTTCAAGTTAAAAAATATTTTTTAGAAAAACAACACATTACAAAATACATACTTAAATTAATTTCACTAAATTAATTTTTGAATAGCAAATTTTCGGAACAATCCATCAAATAAAATCAAATCCTAGCGTAGCATCAGAATTCAGATGCTGCCGCATTTATAGAACTGTGGACTACACTACTTAATGGGTCCCACGTATGACATAAAGTTGGCCCCATTATCCTACTCAACACCCACCTCCACCGCATCATCTTACTCTCACTCTGTCCAACCCATGCAAGAATTCCACGTGTGGTGTTTGTCAACGTGGCATCCTCTTGAATTTCCATTTTTAAATAAATGCAGGATCCATTTTCGGGTTTCGCGCTTTTTCAGGACATCTTATCCCTCCCCACCCTCTCTCTCTCTCGCTCTCTCTCTCTCTCTCTCTCAGAATCTAAAAAATCTAACACTGCATGACACCTTCTCTTGGTATCAAAGGGTGACGCTTTATGACTTTATTCAGGGATTTTACTTGCCGTTTCAACCACTTGCACACCCCTTCTCTCCTCCACTCTTCAAAAATCTAATCTTGGCATCTCCCTCTCCCTCTTTCTCTTCATTTTTTGATGGAGTCTCTTTGCATTGTTGGCAATGGAGGAGTATCGACATGCCAAGCATTTGCTAGATTAGATACTACTAGGGTTGGTTTTAGGCCAAGGGCTCAACTGGGTTTTGGTTGTTTTGTAAGGGAGAGGTATAAATATGGAAACTTGGTGATTGCAAGATCAGGGAGAAGTGAGGTGGGTAATTCAAAAGATGGAAACTTTGCTGTTGAAAATGAGAAAGAAGAGAAGCGTGGTGGTCTTATTTTAGGTCCTGAAAGGGATTCTTCTGGTTCCGTTATTGGTTTTAACTTGATTCCTCCTTCTGGTATGGATATTTCTTTTACAGTAATCTTGTCAAAACTAAAATTTCATGGTTTTTAGTTTTTTGGATTGTGGGATCTTTAAATTTTGGATTTTTTTCTTTACAGTGTTTCTTTATGTATTTTGAGGGTTTATGCTTAGTTCTTTATTTTGCTTTTGATGTCCTTTATTAATTATTATAATAAGTTATCGATCATTCCATATCCTATTATCTCTTTAACGATTGCTCTTGCTTCTTCTTCTTTTTTGCCTTTTTGTGATTAAAATATTATACGAATATATGGTATGTAGTTACTAAAGCAAGGATTGAGTAAAGTAGCAAGTCGCTTGATTGTTAGGGAAACTCCTATGATCAGATTTGATGAGAAAATTGAGTTGCCAACAGCAATTACATGCTGTCATATTAAAGACTTTGTGAAACTGATATAATTGATTTGGTTCTTGTGGTTTCCCAGCATGTCATTTTCCTTGCATTTTTTATTTATTTTAAAATTAACACACTGGCATTGTTTGGTATGTGAATATATGGCAGAAAATTTCAAAAAAAAACAATAACAATGGTTTCGTTTCTTTTCTAGAATTGCAAGACTCATGACAAAATTCTCCAGTCTTTTGAAATTCTCACGCGTGTGTGCTCAATTGTGCACAATTCCATTAGGAAATAGGAGTTGAACATTATACTTGGCTATCACTAATGTATTTTGAGCTGTCTGTGATTTTTTCCATTTCGTACTAAACTCGGAGGGGATGGAACTCCAAATTTCTTAATTATTCTAGTTTCTCTGTTATCAATAATGAGTAAATTTCCAATATTGAACGCCCTTTTTTCTTTTCCATTTTGTTCCGAAGTCTCCTTTTCATATAATGCCATTCTTTGGGCCTTCCAAATACCATTTCTTATTCTGGACTATAATTTTGTATGTTGAAGTCCTGTCCTATAGCTTTTTGCAAGATGTATAAAAATTGAACTGCAGGTGATGGTGAGGTTTTAGAGTCTCATGAAGATGCAACTACTGGTGGAACAGAAGAAGCTGAGGACATTGAAGGAGCAGAGAAAGTCCAAACCAGAGTAACTTACAATATTGTTTTTGTTACCTCTGAAGCGGCACCATATTCAAAGACTGGAGGATTAGGAGATGTGTGTGGTTCTTTGCCTATAGTGCTAGCTGCTCGTGGACATCGAGTGATGGTTGTCTCTCCTAGATACCTGCATGGTAGTCCGGCAGATAAGAATTTTGCTGGTGCTTCAGAGTTGGATTGTCATATAAAGGTATATTGCTTTGGAGGGGAACAAGAGGTTGCTTTCTTCCATGAGTACAGGGAAGGTGTTGATTGGGTAAGAATTTTCAGCTCCTTCTCGATTGTAAATTTGTGGACCATTTTATATTTGTGCATAAATATGCAAAAATCTTTCTTTAAAAATTATGTAAAACAGGAGAAACTTCATTTTGTGAAGTTTTTCTTGTTCGCTCTTATTCAATTCTAAACTTCATTTTGTAAAACTTCTGTGATAACGATGAGTCTTACACATCTTCACTTTAGGTGTTTGTGGACCATCTTTCATACCACAGACCTGGAAACCCATATGGTGATAGCCGTGGTGCTTTTGGTGATAATCAGGTAGCTTCATGATTGTTCCAGCTCTTGGGTGATATTGATTATCTTTTGGGCCCTAGATTCACAAACAATGACAAGCTTTCTTCTTATTTGGTTTTACAGTTTCGGTTTGCTTTACTTTGCCATGCAGCATGTGAAGCTCCATTGGTGCTTCCACTTGGAGGGTACACCTATGGAGAGAAATGTCTGTTCCTTGTTAATGATTGGCACGCTGGTTTGGTTCCAGTGTAAGTGATCCTGCTGTTTATCATTGCATCTAAAATGTATGTTGTACATTAATTCTTTGGCAAATAATCTCCTGTCATTTTCTCATCTCTTTCAAAACTTCCAAATCCAACCCCTGCAAGTTATAGATGTTCCCAATTGGATTTTTGTATTTTGTTTTATTTTTTCTTTTTCTTGGGACTGTTGGAAATTTTATTTAACATTTGTTATGAGTGCAGTTTTTAATTTCAGAAATGTTAACTGGATTTTGATTGTTATATGTGTTCAGGCTTTTGGCTTCGAAATATCGTCCCTATGGAGTTTATAAGGATGCACGAACTATCCTTGTGATACATAACCTTGCACATCAGGTAGGTGCTCCTTTGATGTTTTGAAGTGATACAGAGCATGCGTGTTATTCTGCCTCTTGGGCTTCTTCGTGATGAATTCTTCTATACAATGAGGAAGGTTTGTTACACTAATTCAACAAATTCTTCTACATGTTAGGGAGTGGAACCTGCAGCAACTTACACAAATTTGGGATTGCCTTCAGAGTGGTATGGGGCCTTGGGATGGGTGTTCCCTACTTGGGCAAGGACTCATGCTCTTGACACTGGTGAAGCTGTTAATCTGCTAAAGGGTGCAATTGTCACAGTTGATCGGATACTCACTGTTAGCAAGGTCTATGATGTTAATTTATCCCTTGCCATCATTTGTAGCTATAATCATTTGTCTGATGGGCTTTGCTTTTGGAATAACTAAATTTTTAAATGTTGAAATAGTTGAACAGGTCACTTCTATGGTAGTCATGGTCATCTTCTGATTTTCTTTTTCCTTCAAAATAGTAATGTTGGTTTGTTTAGTGCAGGGTTATGCCTGGGAAATAACAACTGTTGAAGGTGGATATGGTCTGCATGAGCTGTTAAGCAGCCGAAGGAGTGTTTTGAATGGTATATTTACTAAAAATGTTTCCCAGGATTACTTTGTTGTGAATAAGTTCTGTATCAGTCAATTAACACATTTTAGTACACTGTAGTGCATTTCATGCTTGAATTTAGTAACACAATTTTTTCACCAGGGATCACGAATGGCATCGATATTTATGAATGGAACCCATCATCAGACAAGCACATTGCTTCCAATTACTCTGTGGATGATCTTTCTGGGAAGGTAGTGACGTCACATTTCTGCTATCAGCTGTTTTGGAACATTGTTTCCTTACCTGCTACTTTACAAGTTACAGGTTCAGTGTAAGATTGCTTTGCAGAAGGAATTAGGTCTTCCTATTAAGCCTGATTGTCCATTGGTATGATATGTTTTCCTTATGCACTGTTCTGTAACAAAAATAGAAACTCCTCTACTGTTACTAATTGGAGTTGGATTTTGTAGATTGGATTCATTGGGAGGCTGGACTATCAAAAAGGAATCGACCTGATCCGCTGGGCAACTCCAGAGCTTTTGGAAGATGATGTTCAATTCGTATGTCAGATATTCATTTATTCCATTTTTATCTCATCCCTTGAATGCAGCATTGCTATCTCTCTACTGGCTGTTGTCATTTTTTTTCTTGCATAAATTTCATTTCAAACTCAAAGGCGTGTGGGAATTATGTTTAGCTTGAATTTCAGACCTGAAATGCCCTCAAACTCTAGTCATATCTTCTCATTCTTCTAGGTTTTAAAACTGACATGCCTTTGTTTGAATTAAAGGGAGAATATATGCTCTCTTAAACCTCGTTAGAGGTGTGCGGTAGCATAGTTAATTTGTTTTTAAGATTTCTTCAGCATCAAATAGAAACGAGTTTGGTGTTTAGCTAAGGAGTGCATTTTCCTTCACAACTACTAAAGATGTACGGTATGTGTCAGGTGATGCTTGGGTCTGGGGACCCTTTGTATGAGGACTGGATGAGAGCAACAGAGTCAACCTACAAAGATAAGTTTAGAGGTTGGGTTGGATTTAATATTCCAATTTCTCACAAGATAACAGCTGGGTAATCCTTCTTTCCCATTCATGTTTTACATATGGCTCAAAATATCAATGACACTAATTCAAGTCTGGAATAAACAGTGCTGACATACTATTGATGCCCTCGAGATTTGAACCCTGTGGGCTAAATCAATTGTATGCAATGAGATATGGGACTGTACCAGTTGTTCATGGCACTGGAGGGCTCAGAGTGAGTGAAAACCTGAAAAGAATTCTGTATCAGTTGTCCTTTTTTTGAGCTTGTACTAAATGGCTTGTACTTTGTGTATATCAGGATACAGTACAGGCTTTCGATCCTTATTCTAAAGGAGGTCTAGGTGAAGGCACCGGGTATGTGCTTTTCCTTAATACTCATGCACTGCATGGTTTTCCTGGAAGTTCTTAGTTGCAATTCTCAGTAGTCAGAGTTAGCCTTTTCTTACCCCATAGATAAGGAAGGAAAAAGGCCAGAGAAAAAGAAAACTATTCTGTAATTCATTGATTCAGAATTGCAATTTGTTTCAATCAGGTTCTGATTTGATCCCTCAAACCTATAGCCAGAAAGAATTGCCCTTGGTGGAGAAAATTTTATATTTTCAGGAACTGAAGACTAATTAAAACTGGCAATTGACATGATTTCTACAAGAATTCATGTGCAAAGACTTCATTTTCCAAGCACTGTTCAATTGGATTAACCTACTTTTACTGCTCATCCCCAAGTTTTGTGGCCAAACTTGAATTTCAGCTGCAAGTGGGGTGTTGAAATAGATCAATAGGTGTACTATTTCTTTTCAAATTAGGGAAGAAATTTCCATGTGTCTTCAAGATTTTTACCATCTTCTCTGTCTCTCCAAGGGTCTTTTTGCCCATTCCTTTATATTTTCAGCGAACTTTAAAATGTTAAATTTTAGTGACGCCTCCTAAAATTAAACTGATGTGCATGTCAAATTGCACATGTGCCTGTCTTTCACTCATTTCTTCCTTTGTTAGAAATTAGAGGTTGACAATTTTCTACCATTTTCGTGCATCAGTTTATGAACTTAGAATTAGCTTAACTTTTTGTTTCATAAAGTACTTACACATGCATGTGTTTATGTACCTGGGGAAACGTTGCGAATATTACTCGAAACTAGGAAAGTAAGACGCATGTATCTGTTTTAATTAGGAAAGTAAATGAACAAAGATTATTTTGTGCTATAGCTTCTGTTCTCTCATGGTGGAAATAACATCATTCTTTGAAGAAAACAAGTACTGCAATTATCTACATGAATTTAATTCTTCATCTCCCTGAATCTTGTCCAACTTAAACAGAAGTTGTGTTATGTTGACAGGTGGATTTTTTCTCCGCTATCAAAAGAAAGCATGCTGGCGGTAAGTTAATTTAATTTAACATTTTTTGGATGTGGAAGTTGATTTTGTTATACTTGCATAGCTCTTTAATCCATACCTGTATGTTTCTTTTCCTCAAAGAGTTCAACTGAAATCACCGCTTTAATGATCTGTTAATTTCCCAAGTTAAAATCACCTGCCATGCTTTGTTTTCTGTTGTCCATTGAACAAGGTCTGGTCTATGACAGATGGTGATAATCATATTCTTTTGGAACTTGAGGGTGGGAAAATTTGCTTACATGGTTGTGTTGAGTAGGTTTATAAGGGCTTCCTCTTGTTACCTTGTCTATTCTATTCATTCTGTGGAACCTCATCTAGTCACAATGATGAAACAAAATTTTCCTCTCTCTAATTGTCTAACTGTCTCTAACAATGCGCGGCCGATTCTTGACAGGCATTAAGAGTTGCTATCATGACATACCGAGATCATAAATCGTCTTGGGAAGGGATAATGAAGAGAGGCATGGTGAAGGACTCCACATGGGAGAATGCTGCTGTTCATTATGAACAGGTTTTCGAGTGGGCCTTCATCGATCCACCGTATATTAATTGAGGGTACATAAGAGAAACATCGAATGACATATGAAAAGGAGACCAGAAACACCACTTTCGTGAAGATATCAACCCGGCACTTGTCGAAACGTGAACATATCAACCGATGATACCCCAGAAGCAGTTATTTTTATGGTTATTCTTTCTCGAGTGATTATATTTTATTCTGCATGTGCACCCCATTGACAACTAGTTAAGTTTTGCACAGGTCACAGCTTGTTGTAATGTACATTCTGATAAAAACAGGAACTGGTATAGATAGTTTTTTCATTGGCAAATAACATCTTAAACCAACAATAAATTATGTTTCAGGTGCTGCTAACTGTTTCTTGGAACCATCAGAAAAGAATCCTGTCACATGGCATTCGCTGCCTGCAGGCTGGATCTACCAGATGTAATATTAAACAGGCCAGGCTGTTGCCTTTGGGGGTTTTTTTTCCTCCCTCTTGTCACATGTATTGTTTATCAGTTTTACTTTGAGTTGGCTACTGGGAGGAGAGGGCGATTTATAGCCTCGAGTGACTAACTTTATGTTGCTGACTGAGCGGGCAATAACAAGCACAGTTCATCCCTAGCTGTCATATTCTCCAATGTTGCAAGGCAAGTAGGCACCTGCGTTGCCTTGTGTTTTGCATGTATCTCTTAGAAAATGAGGAAAATCTTGGATATCTTCTTCGGGATTCTCAAAATATGTTATGATGATTATTCTTTTCTTTTCCTTTCTGTTGATCATGTTTTTGTGTCTGATTCACCTAACAAGTCTATATATATAATATAATATAATGTAGTCGACTTTATTAAATTTGATTTGATTTTCTTTTAAAATAAAAAATATTTTAAATTTACTTTGTATTGGATTGATAATGTTCAATCTCTGTTGATCCACCTGTTTTTTTTTTTAATTATTGTATTAAATGGTTTTTTTGGTGTAAATTTTCTTTTTCTCTCTCCTTTTTTTTTTACAATGAGCGTTGAGCAGATATGGTGGTGCACTATTTACCTTAATTTCTATCTACCATAAAAAAAAAATTATTTCAATTAATAAAAAAAATAATTTTAATAAAGAAGTCAAACCCGACCTAAATTTACATAATTATCATTTATTCTTTCTTTCTTAATAAAATTTTTATAGTACTCGATGAAAATAAAGGTTAAATTTAGAACCATGGAAAGTGATATTCTTACCCTAGTTGAAAAAAATTTTTTCTCTCTTCATATTTATTTTTTTTTAGAAAAATTACTCCGAGAGTAACTTTTTTTTTTTGTCATCTGATAAAAAAATTAATTTCTTTCAAAACAGTAGATGAGACGAGGAATTTGTGCCTTAAAAAGGGAGGAAAATGCTACATTAATGGAAGAAATTTACGGGGACGAACAGAAAAACTAGCTTTCAATCATTGACCAGGTCACTGCACAAACAATTCCTCTGCACATAGCCTATCTGCATCTTATCCAAAGGCTGTGAAGCCATCAAGTTCTTCAGCCCTTGATTAAGAAATTGACATGTCAGTTAAAAAGATAATAATTTGGAGGTTGAAGAGCAATGGGAATCTGTCAAGTTTGTATGACTCTTCAAGAATTCTATATATATATATATATAATATTGCGATTTGATGCTGAATTTAGCGATGGAGACTTGACATGTGATTGCATCTCTACATTGTTGCTGTAAAAGAAAGGGTGAAATGATAGAATTATAGATATCAAAT